>Ga0210036_1000436_pt1 | contig 50187 bp, 33 predicted proteins | sample CryGeymeta201515_FD_185469 | JGI IMG/M metagenome (GOLD analysis project Ga0210036, IMG submission 185469) | Groundwater microbial communities from Crystal Geyser aquifers in Utah, USA - Crystal Geyser metaG 2015-15 (SPAdes) (version 2) | ecosystem: Environmental > Aquatic > Deep subsurface >...
GTATCCGATTTCTCCCGATGTGTTCCTGTTTCTGAGTGGGAGACGGGATGGGGCATTTCGGGTCATTCCGGTGACGTCGGATTCGGGTCTCCTTGTCTCACGTTCCCTTCGGCTGGCTCTGACGAGTAGTTTTCATTAGACTACTACTACTACTACTACTACTAGTAGTAGCTAGTAGTAGGGTCTAGTACTACTACTAGACTACCAGGTACAGTACTACTCACTGGAGTAGCAGCAAAGCTGTGTATGTACTGGATTACGCAGGTATTTTCCGACTTCAAAACGAAAGCCTGCACCTTGGCGATGAACAAGTCTAGAATTGACGTATGTCTACTAGAAATTCAAGCATAATTAGTAACCCTTAGACCAATCTACCTTGTACAACAATTCTTCACCCTGACTAAAGCGCCGATAATTTTCAAGCACAACGGCGGGAACATCCTCCGCTCTTGTGACACCACTCACGTGAGGAGACACCACCACATCCTTTCGGCTCCACAATGGACTTGTCTTTGGCAACGGCTCTGTGGAAAATACGTCTAGAATCGCTGCTGAAAGAAATCCCTCATCCAAGGCTGAAATCAATGACTTTTCGGATACTACATCTCCCCGTCCAACGTTGAGAAACACCGCTCCCTTTTTCACAGACCGGAGTGCATGATTGTCCAATAATCCACGAGTATGACGTGTTGATGGAAGCACGGAAACAATATAATCTCCTTGTTGAAGGGCGGCCGTCAAGTCTGTTGTGTATTCGTCTATTCCCTCCTGTATATCTTTGCAATTACGTGGCGTTTTGCCGAATCCCACGACGCGCATCCCAAAGACTTGAGCAGCTCTTCCTATACACGATCCAATATCTCCAGACCCTCCCAAAATTGTTACTGTCAAATCCGACAAGTATCGATATTTTCTCACTTGACGAGAATGATCGGCCCATTCTGAACGTCGCTGATCGGCAGTCGACAATGCAAAATTGCGTTCGTGTCCAATGATTCGTGCCAAACACCATTCGGCAATTGGAGGTCCAAATTTTCCCGCGAATCGGGTCAACGTAAACGACAATGGCAACTGTAAATCAACATCATCATTAGCATCATTATCAGCAGCAGCAGCAGCAGCATCAAAGAGAGGATCGACTCCGGCATACGTTGATTGACACCACTGTAAACGTGGAAAGGCTTGTGGATTTTGCTGTAAGATTTGGGCCAACACGGCAGGTTCGGTTACCAAGGCTTCTGCAGAGGCCAAACGCTGGCGCGTTTCTTCGGTTAACTTTGTAGCGTCAAACATCGTGACCGTTCCACCGCATTTATGTAACGCCGGATCTTCAATAATGTCCAGACGTAATGTTGTTGGAGGAGCTGCCCGTTGGAGGGAAGATGCAATATCAGGAATGGAAGAGAATATAGCAAGCGTATTTGTTGTTGCTTGTTGGCCACCACTTCTGGTGCGTAACAATGATGTCACCATCATGCAAACTAATAATAATTTGTTGAATGTACAAGATTAATGAGTCTGTTGGTCATTGGCTGTTGCGCTGCTGCTGCTGCTGCTACTACTACTATTTTAGAGCATTGTAACTTTCTTTGTGTAATAGAAAAAAAGAAAAATCGGCCGAGGATCTTGCTCGTGGCTACTAGTCTACTAGCTCTAGCTACTGGTACCACCGGTAGTACCTGGTACATGCATACTACTGGTGGAGGGTACATGTTGTACCAGGTACCATACATGACAGGAAAATAAAAAGGACTGATCTTTTGGCTCGTGCGGTCAAAACAAAGATACAGCACCGCTCAAAATAGCTTCAGCAGCTGAGATTTACAGTACTTATGGGGCCTTCTGACTCCATTCGTGATCGGATTTGAGTCTCGTCGTCATCATGTGATGGGTGCTGACATTTTTTCTCGTTTCTCAACTCACCTGTCCTGTCAGGATTCCATCACCAAGCACTCTCATACTCATCATCAGTCGCACAAGCAAGCCTGTTTAATAATAAAATAAGAACTGATGAAAAGTCAAAAACTGAGAACACAGCAATCATCCAAGTTGATTGATTTTTGCTACTAGTAGGGTCTAGCAGTAGTAGTAGTACATTCGCTTTTCTCGGCGACATGTCAACTCCAAATTCACTGAATGAAGGATTAATTCTCAAATACTATCGAAACACAAAACAACTATTAAGAAAATCCTTGCAAAGTCATATGGTATGTTTGGTTGGCATTTGGCATCATTGGAGGTTTGATCGTTTGTTTTGACAAAAAAGAGATAAACGAGGCTCTCTCGTAGTTGGTAGTAGAGTGTTCTCACATTTTTGCTTGGTGCTTCTTACTTTTTTGGATCTCAGAACTCTAGATACAGTCTTCTCACGACGAAGCCTACGGGTAGCTACCAAAAGTTAACCTAATCCGATCGAACAAGAAACATTCTAAATACTCTACGACAGAACAATCAGAATGGAAATCTCGGGAGAAGAACTCAACAGGATTGTGGCATTTGTCAATCGACGTCCATGGCTCATGGAGGGAAATCCTACGCACCACCACAACCATGAGAACCCTCCTGTTAGTGTTAACGAGAATAGTCACGGAAACAGTTATCTCTGCGATAAATTAGGTCTCAGTGAAGCGGGAGATTCTAGCTTACATCGGATATCTGCCTGGCATGCTTCTCCCGACCAGTTTGAAGCATTTTTGAACCACATGGATGCTCATCAACAGCAGTTCAAGGCTGGAATCAGCAGAAAGGCAACAGAAGAACACGCGACAACTATGATGGACGATGGCTCGCATTTTAAAGTCAACAACGAAAACCTACCTGACAACACTATCGATAGGAACAGCAGCAAAAAGCCATCATCTACTACTACTACGTATCGCGATATGACAGCACCTCCGAGTCTCGCCCAACGTAACCACAAGGGAGTATCTGCTCTCCACATTGTCGTTTATCGCAACTCGTTTCACGTGACTGCCTTGGTTGATATACTACTTCGAAGACAGCCATCTCTGGCATCACAGACCATGAGTTGTGGATCGACTCCCTTGCACATTTTGTGTGCGCACAATGTAACAATTCGCAAGGGAGTTCTCTTGTCCTTGCTTCGGGCGGATCCTAGTGCCGTATGGAAGGAAGATTGCAACGGTGATACACCACTGTCGTTGCTGTGGAAAAACGTTTTGAGATTTCGTTGGGCACAGTCGGACGAGATTCAATGGGAGGATGACGACAATAACAACGAAGAAGACGAAGAAGAAGAACAGGAAGATAGTATGTACTCGTCCATTAACGGAATTCGTCGTGACCGCTTCCGACGACGACAACGGCAACGACGACCTCACCAATCGTGGATGACAGTCATTTCGCCCAGTCAATTCGTCGAGTACTCGCTCCTCATGATCCAAGCTGCCATGGGCAAGACAACGAGGCAGGAACCACTAACGCTGGTAAATATTTGCCAAATGCCACGCTGTCCACCACTATTGGTGCATCTAGTGCTGGAGTACTCTTACAAACTGGCATGCCTGTTTCCAAACTTGGCTCCTTTGGTGTCGGACGCTGCCGGGAGATTAACAGACAGGTATGGTATGACAGCACTCCATCATGCTATCCAGGCCAAGACCGTAACACGACAATTTGTACCGTCGCATGTGTTGGCCAAGACCAGATCGGTGGTGGACTGTCTGTTGGAGCGATTTCCTGATCTCGTCTTTCTTCAAGATCATCAAGGCCGCCTTCCTTTACATTATGCTCTGGAAAAGGATCTTCGACAACTCGACCTGGAAGATCTGCAATCCTACTACAGGTCCCTGTATTGTTTCGTTAAAACACATCCTGACAGTCTCGGCAAACTCGATCCTGTGACACAATTGTACCCCTTTGCCTTGTTGGCATCATCGTCTACGAATGTTGTGCATCATCACTGCGACCATTCCATGAATAGCAACAACAACAAAAACGAAGATGACATGGATGTTGTGGATGACGACGAAGAATCCCATCATCATCATCATCATCATTCGATGACGTCCTCACTGGATGCTGTTCGTGATCTGATGCAGTTGGAAGCCATTTTTCGCATGTTACGAAGCGCTCCCGAAACAGGCTTTTAAAGGCTATCCACAAAGTTAAAAAGAAGAATAATTGGAAGTCATAATGGTGCGCCGTGTGCAATGATGCGGGGAGGGATTGTACCAGCATGACAGGCATGCGTCTGAAAAAAGAAAAAAAAAGAGTAACAAATGACGCAACGACAACAACAACAACAAAAAGAGTACACGCGCTGTGTATTTTTCCCATGAATACTACAACAACAACTACAACAACTGCTGCTATAACTACTCCTACTACTACTAGAGACCAAACATACTATTATAATATATATATATATATATTTCGGTGCGGGTGCATACATTACATCGTATTATTTCTAGTGTCTTCCAGTTTCGAACGCAGACGGATTTTTTTGTTTTTGTTTTTCTTTTTGGTGTTCTAATCCTGCTACAGTAGTACGTAGTATTTTCTCTTTGGACTTTTTTGGTTGTCTTGGTTTCGTTGTTGTGTTCTTCTTTTGCTTCGGTGCTTATTAGGTAATACTCGCAAGTCTGCTGACATCGAGGAAGGATCCACCAAACGGTAATGACTGTTCTTGCGGCGACCATCATTTTGACCACTACCTTCTCCTCCTTCCTCCTCCCACCACCAGATTCAGAAAACGTTGTGTTGTCATTTGCGACAACGGTTGTCATTGCAGGAATCATTGCTGTAGTTGTAATTGTAATTGTAATTGTAATTGTAGTAGTGACGACGGTAGTCGTCTCGATCCTGGTCATAATTTTCCTGGTTGCTGTTGTTGTAAGAGCGACGGCTATCGTCGCGGTCATGATTCCAATGATACAGGTCACGACCATGATGATGATGATGCTGCTGATCACGACCATGATGATGATGCTGCTGCTGCTGATGATGATCATGATCATGACGAGGATGACAACGACTATGCTTATTATCGGATAAAATACTGTTACAGTTGCTGCTACGATCATCGTCGTTACGGTGGCTGTCGTCGTAGTCATAGTGCTGGCGGTGGTGACGACGACGAAGACCAGCACCGTTATTCTTACAATCTTGACTGGAATATTCATATGCATATTCATCGTCACGTTGACGATCATACGGATGATGATGATGATGACTACGGCGACTGCGACTGCGACGATTCTGTTGATCGTGGTGGTGGTGGTGGTGGTGGTGATAGCTATTGTTGTTGTTGTTCTTGGAAGAATACTTGTTGTTTCGATGATGATTGGTTTCTTGTAAAATAGTATCAGTAGTAGTAGCAATCATAGCAGTAGTCGTGCGAGTCGTCAAGAATGGTTTGTCGGAGGATGAAACATAATGATAGGCAGTATTCTTAGTGTCAAGACGACGATGACAATGTCGACGATGACGACGACTGCGACGACGACGACGACTGCGACGACAACTTTCACCAGTAGTAGTTCGTGCATCGTCACCAACAGTACTACTATTAGGTTTCTTCTTGCTGGTTGATGATAAAAATTTAGGATTTTCATCAATGGTAGTGAGCATGGAAACATACGATGACGTGGTGATGGTAGTACTAGTAGTAGTATTTGATGGTGGCGGGATCGAAAGACCAACCTGTTGTTTTGATTCGTTGTTGATATTGTTGTTGATATTGGTGTTGTTGGTGGTGGACACGATGTTTTCGTTGGCATTCTCAAAAACATTGGTGCTGTTGGTGTTGGTGGTGGTGTTGGTGGTGGTGGTGGTGTCGGTGTTGGTGGTGTTGTTGGTCTGTTGGTCCAAACAAAATTCGACACGATTTAAACGAACAATCTTGTTGTTATTGTCGTTACTTTGTATTTCAACCGTACGTGATGAGAAGAATTGTTTCAAAGTCGTAACAATGCTCGTAACATCCAATTTGATTTTCGTTTCGTGATGAAAGAGTTCCAACATTCCTGTACGATAATAGTTATTACGTTCGTTTTCGTCTTGGTCTTGTTCTTGTTCTTCTTGGTGGTGGTGATGGTAGTATGGATCAGGTTTCAGACTGACACGTCCAACAAATTGGTTCTGTAAATTGTACATACGAATCATAATACAATGCTGCTGAGATGAACGATTGTAGTTGTCATCGTCGTAGTCGTCATCATCATTATCAATAATATCATTGTATTTGAGACTGCAATGGAGAACTTGTGATATATGCAAACTAAGATTATTCATTAGAAGAAAAGGATCAACATTGGAAGGAAGGTTTCGAATATTGATACTCTGTGTATGAATCTTCCAATAGTACGACGACGATTCGTCGTCATTGTCGTCATTATCATTCAAAGAAGTAATGTCCTCATCCTCGTCCGAGTTTTCCTTGTGCATCTTTTCGTACTTGCGTTTGTTATTGTTGTTTGTTTCGTGGTGTAGTGTTGTCATGTTTACGTTTTTTGTTGTTTTTGTTGTTATATAATTGAAGAGGAAAAAATGATACAGTAGACTACAATGTAATGAGAGTGTACAAATAATATGTTGTTGTGATTGGAGCAAATGTGAAGAGAGTGCAGAGACTCCCGCATTGTTTGTTTCACGAAACGCGGTCTCATTGCACACACTCTTCGAATGCTGTTACAGTATTAGTAATTCGAAGATGATACCACGACCAGTACAACCTGGTAGTACTAGTCGTACAGTACCTCGTACTAATTTCTTAACTACTGACAGTACAGTACTCACGCATGATGCGAACAAGCAAGAAATGAATGAAAGGAAAGTTCATTCATGGTTGTACTAGACCTACTAGCTAGGGTCTACTACTAGCTACTACTAGTAGCTAGGAGTAGCTACTGAGTACTCTCTAGTAGCTACTCTACTAGCTACTCTAGCTAGCTAGTAGTAGTAGTACCAGGTACAGTACTAGACTAGTAGCAGCTAGTAGATAGCTCGTAGCACTACTATCCGAGAAGAGCAAAATACAAGTGTGCGTCTGAGTCATTTCAATTTACTCCGAGTACTACGGTACCTGTAGGGGAATCTATCTGAGAAAGCTAATAAGTACTCTACAACAATACGATACTACTAGTAGTAGTAGTCAACTGCTACTGGTAGAATCGTATAAATAATCTTCTCTAGTAGTGAAAGCTGTAGAATAGAGCAAGGTTTCAACTTTCAAAAACAACAACATCATCATCAACAACAACAACAACAACTTTAAATATAATAATCGTATCGTATATTGAACTCGGGAAGAAGACGAAACGGTTTTGATCGGAATGCTTTTCACTCCTTTGACGACTGCTCTATTCTAGTAGAGAAGAGAATAAATAATAATATATTAAGACCAAGCCACTGTGAATTGTGTTGTGAATACACACGCGCGCAACAGCAGTCAATTATTATTACTATAAAAACTCAAACAAACGCTGCCAGACGAAGTTGATTTATTTCTTTATTTTTTCTTTTCAATAGACCTACTGAGTGTGACAAGTTGAGTGATAAACTGGTAAATAGAGTGTCAGTAATTCCGCGCCCATCATCATTATTATTTTTTATTTGTACAATTGTTGTATCGTACAATACATCTGCTGTCATCATCCATCAAATCATCAAAATCATCATCAACAACAACATATCTAAAAATAAAATAAAACATCAATATTTCAACGTGAACAACAAGGCAGATCATCATCATTATCATCCTTCGATGATCAGCAACAGCAACAGCAGCAGCAGCAGCAGCAGCCGTGCAAAGTCTGTTGATGATGACCATGATGTACTCTCTGCATCTGCATCTGCATCCAATACAAAAAATCAGTCATCTCCTGTGAGTAAAAGTACGGCAGATGTAGCCGCAACAGCAGCTCCTGCCATGATCACGAGTCATTCGGACGATGATCAGGAATATACAAGGGGTAGACCAGTGCAACAGCAGCAGCAGCAGCAGCAACAATACAATCAATACTCGTACGGAAACTATACGACATGGGAAGGTAACAGAGGAAACAGCGACAACGATAGTCTGCACTATATGAGTGAACCATCCATAAGTGAAGCCGAAGATTCCGCTACTACAAGAGATCGACACTTTGCCGAACAGAATAGTTTATTGTCAGGAGATGATGACGATGACGACGACGACGACGATGATGAATATAGTGCACCTCCACCGCCACCACCCCCGGGTCCTCCTCCTCCTCCGTCTACTTTAAATACGACAGCGATACAACGACAACGACGAGGCCGAGATTCGCAAGAAAGTTCGGTAGCATCGACGAATGCGAATAATACGACGCATTCACCTGGAAATACCAGTTTAAGCAGTTGGGAATCCTTTCGACAATCATCGAATCGACGGATTATTGATTTTTCGCTAGAACAACAACAACAACAACAACAGCAGCAGCAGTCCAACGCAGTAGCACGAGAAAGTTATTATCATGCCTACTTTGCTCAGCAGAATCGACAACAACAATCTCCACAGCAACAACAAAGACATACTCATCGACAACAACGACAACAACGACAACAACAACAACAACAACAACAATACTACTATCCACAATATCATCATTCGTATCATCAACAACAACAACAACTACAGCAGCAACCACAACCACAACCACAGCAACAATCATTAGATGTAGTTCCCTGGACTCATCAACAGAATGCATCGTCAATATCAGCTACTTATAATAATACTAATAGTGTTGCACCACCTAGTAGCACCGATGATGACGACAACAACAACAACAACAATAACAACAACAACCATGGTGATTATCATACCATGTCGTATTCAACATGTTCCAATCCGATGAATACAACATCTCCAATTACTACCAATAACAATAACAATAACAATATAGTATCCTCTATGGAACACAACAACAACGAGAAACAACAACAACAACAACAACAAGACAATAATAATGGGAATCATTTTTTACACAATTTGCGTCAACAGAGTGAGGGAGTTCTGTTTCAGGTAACAACAACAGCGCCAGCACCAGCACCAGCACCAGCACCAGCAGCACCAGCACCAGCAGCAGGAGGAGGAGGAGCTACAACGACTACCACTTCTACCGGAACCACGCCGGTTATTATGAGTCGAATATCCAATTTGGATACAATTTTGAGACCAAAACGACATAATAATAGTCATGATGATAACAACAACAGCAACAATAACAACGATGATACGACGTTACGGTCACCTGGTCGACATCGTCGTATTTCTAGTGTTGAAACAGAATTGATTGGGAATACGTCAGATGCATATTTAGATGATGATGATGACAATGACGACGACAATGTCGACACAAAGGAAGAAAAGCAAAAAGAAATAGTAGAAGAGAATACAGCCGATACGTTGCCATCGAAACATGATAGCAATAATCCACTGAAACGTCACGAACGATTATCTCCCAGTGCTGCTGCTACTAATGCTACTAGTGCTTGTCTTCCAAAGCCCAGTGAAGGATCACCATTAAGACTGAACCTTTCCTTGATAAGTGGTGATGAAGATGACTATTATTCAAATTATGACAAAGATTTTTTGGGAACGCAACTCTTTTCTGCTCAAGAAGAATCCAACGCAAACAGTGAGAAGAAGAATACCCAAACAGATATGAATGGGGATGCACCACCTTTCGCTGCTGCCGCTGCTGCAGCTGCTGCTGCCTCTAATAGTATTCCACAACATGTCGATAAGGAAGAAACGGATAACAATGCTACTGTTACATTGTTGGATGATTCTTTCCACACGTATACAACAGCCACTACCGATGATGGCGGTGGAGGAGGCGACGACGATGATGATGACACTGATGATTTCTTTCGGAGCAGTCTCGCCATGGATTCCTACCATTCTGCAGATGATGAACAAACACACTTGCGACCACCTCGCAATTTCAAGCGTGGAGGATCCTCCAACATGCACCGGCGCACCCGAAGTGGAGATGGTGTCGCAGCTGCATTGACGACCGGTGGAAGGGATTGGAAAGGCATGTCCAAAGACAAAATACCCCTACCGAATGTAGCAGACGATGACGATGAGGATGGGGATGATGGTGGTCAAGATACCAGTTCACCAAACGCTAGAGATTCCAATGGAACGGGCTTTCATGCGACATTCAATAACAGCAAAATCAGAAACAGCAATAGCAACAACAAGAAAAGTGCTAATGATAGTACCCTCTTTTCTGTTGGCGCCGATGGTGCTCTAGCGAGTCGAGCAGCAGCGCGAAAACAAAGACGAGAGGCACGGCAACAGCATCGCAAGGTAGCAGAGAAGGCGGCGGCAGTGGCCAACGAGAAAAGGATCGGCAAGCAATATAAGGATTTTTTTCGCTCTCCTCTGTGGAATCTGTCAGATCGAAAGGTTCCTCGTCGGGTGGATTCTTCGGAAGTGTCTCTTGGGAGCATTCCTTCAACGGTAGAGCCACGTTTTGGTCCTTTTCAAGGCCAAGTCGGGAGTGAGCAAAATAATTGGCGACGGAATATGTCCAACACAACCGATCCCATTCGGAGCGATGATGATGTGCAGCAGCGACGTGCTAGCGGGGATACTTTCAGCAGTGGACTCACGATGCCATCGACCCTGCGCCACGGCGGCCGAAGAAACAATCACAGAGGTAGTTTAGGATCCAATCATAGCACTTTTTCTTGGATTTCTGCCGCTAACAGTTATACAGGCGATGCATCTTCGACCAATTGGTCGCCGCAATCAGCGTCCTTGGCTTCGCCCTTCTGGCAGCAACGGAAACAAGCGCAGGGGGCGTACAATAGCCACCAGCGATCACACTCAGCAATGATTGGATCGCATACGACATCGAACTATGAGCAGCGTAATCTAACACAGCAGCAGGAAGACATTTTTCGTGAGCTCCTTGGTCAACAGCACCAAATTAAGGGCAATGATTCATTTCGAAATATTTCGCCAGAAAATAACGTGCCAGCCATAAGTCCAAGAACGAATGGCTTTTCTGGCTCCAACGTGTTCTCTCGGCGTCGTCTAGATAGCGCGTCTGAGCATAGCAGCAGCAACAACAGCGGTAGCGACATTAGTGAAGAAGAAGATAAGGAGTATCGAGATGTCATACATCAAATGCAAAAGCAAGCAAAAGGAGTGCTTCACCGAATGGAATCCCCGTTTGCCAACTTTGGACGTAAGCGAGCAGAAACAGGCCCCCGAACATTTAACAGAAAGCTGTTCCTGCCGAAAACTTCAGTGTTACATGACAGCGACAACAAGATAGAGTATCCAACCTATCAGTGTCCCCGCTGTCTCACAACGCAGAGAGAGTTCTTCACTGTCAACAATGCTCCTCGTCAGTACGAAACAGCCTCCGGTTTTTTGGCATTTGCCTTTGTTGTGTACGTGATTGCATCTCTGTATATTTTCGGGCTGGAGGTACGTGCGATAGGTGCGCGCAATGTGTTCACGTATCGTCTACAACTTATTTACTGACCAGCTGCTGTTGTCTTGGCTTTTTTTAGGAAGGCTGGCCTGCCTTGGACTGTATCTACTTTGCAGTTATCACGCTCACGACGGCTGGACTAGGAGACTTTGTTCCTACTAGTGATTTCAACAAAATTATTTGCTCTATTTTTATTTACTTTGGAGTTGCTTGCATTGGTCTGTTGCTTGGTTCTTACATCGCCGGAATGTTAGACGAAACATCACGTCGACAGGCGCACCAAAACAGAATAAATTCCTGTCCCAACTGCACTAGACTACAAAATATAAAAGATGCCGCGGAAAGACGATATATGGCTGGCCCAACCAATTCATTTGGCGCTCTCCCACCACAATTTCATTCCACCGAGCACATAGGAATGCACCATGAGCACGAGAATCATAAACCGGCTCGCTTTGTTGGCTCGCCCGCAACGAGTAGTAAGAGATTCGACCACGATTTTAGCCCTTTTTCTACAGGCCACAAAAAGATCAAGCGAAAACATCATGACAGCAGCAGCAACAATGCTGCAGACAATCGTCAGGATTCAAGCGTGAATTTGGTACCCCCAACACAAAGCGACGTCCGACGAACACCGGCCACCATACCCGAGTTAGAAGTGAGTGCCACTCCATCACTACCCAAACGAATGGTGGGGAGTTGCACTGGCGATGATCATGGCCAAAATCGCTCTGATTCTAGAGCGGAACCTTCAAGCATTACCAAATCTACTAGTTTCGCACCACCGGTCACAACGGCGACCCTAAATGCGGTGAAGTCATTTGGTAGCATGAACGCTGTGTCCCCGAGTTCACCAGGTTTCCCGCCCGTTCACGAAGGATCTTCAGAAAGCCCCAAGACACCATTTCAAACGCCAAAAATACAGGCTGTAAAGCAGGAACAAACGAACAATCTTCTCGGCTCTCCCATGACAAAACAAATTCTTGGTAGACAGTCGCACACCAGACATGCCTCCTTCGATGTGGGTGGGCGAGATATGATTCAAGGCATGAGTATGAACACCCACAAAACGCCGACGGTTAGTCAAGGTACACCTACAATAAGCGAGGATACCCCGTTTTTGCTTGAGACACATAATTTTCAACCTAATGCACCACGTCCACCCAATTCTTTTGACCAAGGAGACGGTTCCTACAGCGACCATGACTCTTCTACAGATGCGTCCATAGAAGCGTCAACATCGGATTCTTTTGATTCAAAAGAGTCGGATGAATTTGAAGTCACAAAAGGACGTGTGAGAACTGCCAAATACGTCTTTCTCACCCTGAAAGAAGCACTTGTGAACTCCATGGTGATTATTGCTTTCGGTTGCCTTGGCTTTTGGTTTGTGGAGGGTTTTACGTTAGTTGACAGTAAGTTTATTTTCACAACAGGAGGGATTCGTCTTTGGCATTCGTTATGATCTTTCCACCTTCTCACTCCTTTCTCTTATTCATCTGCTCAGGCTGGTATTTTGCTACCGTTTTACTGACAACAGTAGGCTACGGAGATATTGTTCCTGTCACGCACGGAGGAAAACTTTTTGCCACCGTATATATCTTGGTAGCTGGAAGTATTTTGTTAGATAATATGAGTCACATAGCTGCTATACCACTTGAGCTGAGAAAGCGCCGCATTGAAAGCGCAGTCCTGACTCAATTTGGGGATCTGTTGGATGACGACGCTCTGAGAGAACTCGCATCTGGCCCCCTTATTCAGCGAATTCATCTGTCGGCCAAGCGAGCTGATGGATTGGACGAGTGTACCCGGGAGATGTTTGCTATTGCAATGTTGGTGCGGCTAGGCAAAGTCACGGAAGATGATATTCTCGAGACGTTCAACGCTTTTAATCGCCTAGATGTGAACCGCGAGGGTGTCTTGAATAGTCGCAGTATTATTGCGGGCATGATCAACAGGAGTCGCTCGAAAGCAAACTTGGCCGGCTTTAAGGCTGGTGGAATGCGCAAGGTGTCATCCAGTCAGAACATGAGGACGCCTTTTCAACCTCCCCTGCCAGCTGTTGACGGAGGCCAGAATCGTATCTATGACGGCGATGCGGCTAGCGCCAACCCTTTTTCCATACCTCAAGCTCCGGGTGGATATGGATATGACAACAGATCGTCGAATCCTGCCCGTATCCCTACTAGTAGAGCCAGCAATGGAACCACTGAGCGATCAGCACTACTGCAAAATGACGCTAATTACAGCATGCTTTCTAGGAGCGGATAGTCTAGTGTCATGATAGCGCGGTCTTCGATCTCCATCGACTTGCCAGTTCGCTGGCCATTTTATCAAGGAAGACCAACGATCATAATTTGTCGAAGAAGGTTTCGCCAAGGAAGCCCATGTGTCGATAGCGTGCCCGCAACAACTAGACTCCTCCTACACAAAAAGTTTGAGCTGTCTACTGAAGATGTTACCACTCTTCACGACTTTTTGGCGACTTTTTGGAGAAGAGATGTATGCTCATCATAGGAGTGTGTTTCATTCCCATTCAGAACATCGTATTTAATGCTGCTAAATCAACGCGTTGTTGGTTGTGTGACATTTTTTTTGCTACTTGTAGCTAATAAATAAATAATCTGTTACCACCATTCCCGGGATATGGAGTGATCCCGGGGCTGTGTATCCAATTTTCCGGGATATCCAAATCCCAGGCTTGTTTGACGATTTACTGATCACCAATTCCGGGATGTTGAAAAATCATGGGATATATTTTATGCTCATATCCAGAATGAATAGTTTAATGTTACATCGTATTTAGATGAGCATTATCTAAACTTTTCTTAGTTTTGTACAGCTTATGTCTATAGTCGTACAGTATGGTGGGTAATTAAAAATTCACATTGTCTCACTTTTTCTGTCGTTCCTACTCCATTTTTTTACTTATGTGTCTGTTCAGCTGGGTGGGGGAGTGGGGACTAGTATTTTACTGTTAGAAGTGCAAATATTCGAATGATGTATTAAATTAAAGTGGTACAGCAGCTACTCAGTACCTGTTAAATACTAGCTTAAAAGGGCTTGACCATTTTATTTTAATACACGAATACACGAGCGAATACACGAATAGACGAATACGTTTATTTGTATAATGACATTATTGGAGATCGTATAACCACGAATACACGAATAGTACACGAATAGACGAATACGTTTATTCATAATGACATTATTGGAGATCGTATAACCATGAATACACGAATACACGAATAGTACACGAATAGTACACGAATAGTACACGAACAATAGTACACGAATAGTACACGAATAGTACACGAATAGTACACGAATAGTACACGAATTTACGAATACACGAATACACAAATACACGAATACACGAATACACGAATACACGGATACACGAATACACGAATACATTTATTCGTATAATGACATTATTGGAGATCGTTTAATATTTTTAAATTAAAGTGGTTCAGCACCTACCTGTTAAATGCTAGCTTAAAAGAGCTTGACCATTTTATTTTCATACACGAATACACGAATAGACGAATACATTTATTGGTATAATGACATTATTAGAGATCGTATAATATTTAAATTTAAGTGGTTCAGCACCTACCTGTTAAATGCTAGCTTAAAAGAGCTTGACCATTCTATTTTTATTGACAGCCAATGCACCATAATTTAATAAAATCGCACTGAGATAGTAATTAGATCAACTGCTGTTAAAAATAACTGTTCATAATACATAAGCCCCAAAAAGTGCTGTAGAGAAAAACTACCCCGGGATTTTTTTTCCATATCCCCCGGGGTCGCCATATCCCTGGTTTGGTGATAAATAATCCCTTTTAACTCAGCCATCCTACCGGTGGCAACGGGGTTTCACTAGCTGCCCTCGAGATCAGTTTATACTTTTAACGCGAAGGACCATTTTCGCGAACTGTATGACTTTAGACACTACAGCAACTGCACCTACTACAACAAGACTGGCAGGTATTAATCCAAAATTCCCCAACGAAATTGCTCCAGCAGCAATTCTCCGAATGAGAAGGAAAATTTGCGGAGCTGATGCTCCCAGTACAACCGATATAGCCAATTTGTACTTCGAAGAAGGAACCAGCCGCCACAACTTCGGCTTTGAATGGGCCGAGGCACCACAGTAAATTCCCTGAAGGTCTTGGCACGATTCGTGGTCCCCTGCTTTCGAAATAGCAGGAGTGCCAATCATGCTGGCTGTCGTATGAATGAGAGTCGCCGCAGAGAGTTTGTGAAAATCAATTAATTTTTTTTGCATCACGGCACCAACACGGCCAGTGTGTGCCAGTATTAAAGCTTCCGAAAGCAGGTTTGTGTTGCTACTTTCTGACAGGAACGGAGGATATTGTTCCACAGATAGGAATTTCTCTGTCATATTTGCTGGCACAATGCTGGTCTCTGTTTGTTTTAAGCAACTTTCACTATGCGACACCGGTTGGGTAGCAAGCGAGCTTTCCGGGAAAGATTTTCCAGCGAGAAACCCCACAAAAACCGAAAATGCCAACGCAGCGGCAACTTTGAGCTTGTGCTTGCTGTTGGCATGCCTAGCTAACTGCTGTGAAGGTGAATAATCATCAGTCGGTGTAGATGTTGAAATATGCTCGCCGTTCCCGCCGCGAGGAAGTTGCTGGCGCATCGGTGTTGGTGGACAGTGCTCAAAAGTAGACAATTGCGACAAGATGCGTGACTTTGTTCGAGTTCGAACGTCGCTCCGTTTAGGCAATTCTTTCAATGTGAGCATACCCATAACGCAGATGCGATAACAATGAATAAATTCAGCCCATGTAATAGATACATCCTCACTTTTTGAGCCATGATATTTCTCCGTAAGCATGCGTAAAATCATCATGAGTTGTTTGTCTTGAACCATAAATTCATGATTGTTTCGCTGTTGTGACTCGAGAACCGATACGGCACGCTTCATGTCTAAAAAGGAAATGCTGTTCTTACACAGATCGCTACAGTCGTTCTTCGAGGTTGATCTGCAGGAACTCCTTTTTGCTAGTTTCTCCAACCGCTGGAGGAGTGGTCGCATGTAGTTCATGGTGGCAATCTCCTCAGCTTCTTGTTGTTGGACCATATTTTTGTATCGCAAAAGATGAGCAATATTTTCTCGGCGCTGTCGGTCTTCATGGGGAAAATTAGAGGAGTCGAGGACGCTTGGTCGAGCCTGATGCCCAGCATCAATCGCAGGTACGAACGTTTTGAATGGGAGAGGGTTTTCTTCCATGTTGATGAGATCCTCTTCACTTTCCTCGGTATTGCTCGGGATGAGATCAGGTTGGTCTGCGTCTTTCTCTATGGTGTTTCTGGACAATGAATCCAAAGAATTCTTTTTATTGCTGATGGTACTTTCCACTGTTTCAAAAACCTCTGGACTTCGTAATGAAAGAATAGCATCCTTTTGATCTTTGTTGGTATCTTGTGTGTCTGTGCGATGAGAGATATCCTCCTCCTGCATAGCGTCGTGCAGTAACACTTGGGAGATAGACTTCACCACTGATTCGTCATCAACAATTTGCGTATCATATCGATCCATATCGCCCTCATCATCCGTATTGTCGTCCATTGTTTCATTCAAAACACCCGTAAGGGCGAGAAAAGGATGTTCCTCCTGCCCTTCCTCCTTCTTCTCTTGCACCGGTCTAGTTTCTTCCGCCTGTTGTTCCACGTTCTCTTTGTTTTGACTGCTGTCTATTTCTATCAAATCCTTTGCATCCATGCTAGTATTCACGTTTTCCTGTTCGCTCATCGCTTTGCGGCATTGAATTTGAGACGCGCGTTCCATCAAAGTTGTGTCACTCAGCAAGTCGTTTCCACTGGTGTAACTCGTGGCCCGAATTAGCCGCGGTTCTCCTTCTTGGGAAGTGGTGGTGGTGGGGAATTTGGCGAACACAAACACACACAAAAACGTGAGTAAATTGCAAGAGATACAGAAAATTACAATTTCAAACGAAATCAAACGTTCTCATTGGACTGCCACACTCACCTGATATTTTGCTTCGTTGTTCGTGCTGTTGGGGTGTGGTGGAGCTATCACCATGCATCGATTGGCTCTTCATTATTTGTTTTTGTTGTTGTTGTTGTTGTTGTTGTTGTTGTTGGGCTTCCCTCTGTTCTCGAACCCATTCCAAGAGTCTGCCGGATTGGTCCAGCGATAAAATACTGACATTTACGATAGATTACAATAGCTACGAGCAAAAGTTAGCTTAAAAAATGATGATGCCGCCGGGGAGGTTGTCGAGAATGATTTTTTAGTCGTTATGTTGTGATGCGTGCAGAGATTCAAAAATTTCGAAATCATGCAGTGTGTAGGTGGGGCTCACCTGGCTTGATAAGTCTACACCACCCGGTCATCCATTATTGTTCAGGCTGATGCGAAGGCAATAGCGTAGTCTAGTTGTAGCAAAAGATTGAGGTTGATTGATAAAGTAAAGTGTTGTTACATTCTAATTCGCAGATCGAGGTTGCCTGCTGCTAATATTGATTTTTACACACTGATATTATGGTACAAAGGTATGGATCAGTTCCTCGCCAGCTGCATGAATTTTTACATTACACCGGCTTTTGTGAAAATTGAAATTGTAGCATGCACACCTACTTGCATGGATACGGTGCCACCAGTACCAAGCCCATAGCTCCATTCCATCCAACTCCGTCTTATTCTTTTTAAATTTATCTTTCAAACGCTCCCGGAATGGGTGGTTGTGGTTTGTCGGGTGATGGTTGGTACGGTGCTTTGTCTTCGAAACATTGGGCTTCCTCTTGTAACGCCGTAAAGGACAACCATATTACTCGCAAACTCTGCAATAAAATGGCCTTTTCCAGTGGACCATTGTTGGCACTGGATGGCAACACATCTTTGCAGAGCTCAAGAATCGCCTCTGCTTCAAAGGGTTGGCCATCTTTGTGGGCTTGCGACAGTATCGGAATGGCACCAGCGTATGTTTCTGAGACAGTGACATCCACAGTGTTACCTTTGCCGTTATCCTTATCCAGGTCTGCCAAATGCATGTTTTTGTAGTGCACGTAGTCGAGGACCAGATAAATCACTTGAATCCACGTCGTTCGCAACTGGACCTCTTCCTCCATCAGTGGACGATTGGCACTTTGTCCGGGGCAGTTGTCAACAACCTCAAGCAAATATCCCGGAGACATCCCGAGAGCGTATCCGGACTGAACGGCTGCAATAAACAATTTGAGCACATCCACGTATCCTTGTGCCAACTGCATGACGCCATTGACAAAGGAAACTTCAATGAGCTCGGCAACCTTTTCGGGTGACAATTCTTTTTCTTTTTTGTCATTGCTATTGTTTCCTAAATTTTCAGATTTGGCCATCATGCGATACGTCATGCTCTTAGTTAAATCGGATGGTATAACAGTGGCGGTTGGAAAGAGATTCAAACGCAGTTGTTCCGCATTGGTTAAGCTCGGGCCAGCCACGAATCCAAAGGTGCAGTTGGGCAACTGCGATATTGTCCCTGCCAAAAGCAGAAAGCTCAGAGGTGCGGTTAGTCTACTCAACGGCATACTGAATTTATCTTTACCCGTCTTTCTCTCTCTTGGTTGGTTGCTTCGACGTAAAGTGCAAACCTTTTCTAAATGACAGAGATGAATACTCATAATACAGATGAAGACATCACAGCGCGGTGCTGGAAGCTGGAATGACAGGGAAAAATCCAACCCCTTCATGCATTCTCACTCAAAAAGAATGACTGACTCAAACGTGATTCAATCTATTTGGAAGCTCACTCACTCAGACTACCGTTCTGATGAAAAAGCGAATTTTCATCTTTGTTTAAATCATTATTTACTCTACCATATCAACGACTGCAGTACTCATATTTAATTCTTTCTTTCAATGATTTGTTGATGGGTTGATATCATAATATTATGAATTATGTACAATATTTACGGTGTGTTGCGGCATTGGCCGCTTGCGTCTACGTAGCATTGTTTCTTTTATCTTCGGCACGAAAAAAGGAGAGAGATGATGATGTAGTATTCGTGACTTACTTGTGTCGCTTGAAACTCAGTCGTGTACTCTTGAACGAGAACGCCCATCTCGAAGATGCCAGAAGCCAGAACCCGGTGTCAGCGGAAACGATCGTCATGGACACAAAGCTCTCATGCTCTCATGATTGCCGAGGATCCAGATGATATTATGAGAAGCCCATGTCCCGGAGACTAGTTAGCTAGTACGTCGAAGAGAAGCCCAATCTACCCTTGGGGTTGAAACCACCAAAAGTAACATTTTTGGAAAAGCATTCCAAAGAATCTTCAATTAAAAATCGAAAGGTGAAAAACCATCATGTTGACCACGACCTCAGCTTCGAACGGGGCTGACTTGACTAAGTCTATTCAAATTCAAGATGAAGAATTTAAGCAATTTCAAGTGATGGAGCCGGAATTGGCCAAGAAAGTCAAGCCCTACGACCGTTTCCGACAATCGTACAGTCCCTTGCAACGAGAACGATTGGAAGCCGATTGTACGGAGTATTATCCGGGTATCATGAGAGGTAATAATTTTGACATAGATGTGGTAGAAGAAGAAGGATACTCACCCGATAAATTGGACCCGGTTGTCAAATCGGTTTTTGCGAATACCATTGACATGAAGCCTTTGCAATTTGCCAAGTCTGCGACCAAAGCCCCCAAGGTAGAGGATCGTACCCCCAAGCGCATTGGCGTTGTCTTGAGTGGTGGACAGGCTCCCGGTGGACATAATATCATTTGTGGAATCTTTGACCGCGCCAAAGCTTATCATCCTGACAGCCGTATCTTTGGCTTTCTGGATGGACCTCACGGCATTTTTAGTGGCAATTTCTATTTGCTAACACCATCGATTATTCGTGGCTTTCGCAATTCTGGTACGTTGTCTGCGTCGTGTTTGGTTGGTTTTTATGTGCTCCTACTTCTTGCTTTGTGGTCTCTCAATCTCATTTTCCTCGAATTATTACCTATTACATTGATCTCTCAGGCGGCTTTGACATGCTTGGATCTGGTCGTCACAAGATTGAATCAGAGGAGCAATTTGCCCAGAGTTTGGATGTCTGCGAAAATGTGTTGCGTTTGGATGGACTGGTTGTCATCGGTGGTGATGATTCCAACACCAACGCTGCTTTGCTCGGTGAATATTTCAAATCCAAGGGTGGCAAGTGCAAGGTCAACGGTGCTCCAAAGACAATCGATGGAGATCTTAAGGTAATGCCTTATATTCCCGTCAGTTTTGGATTCGATACCGCCTGTCGTACCTTCTCCGAGCTTATTGGTAATTGCTGCGTTGACTCATTGTCGGCGCAAAAATATTACCACTTTATCCGTCTTATGGGACGTAGTGCTTCGAACATTGCGATTGAATGTGCACTCCAGACGCTTCCTAATTTTTGTTTTATTGGTGAAGAGGTCAAAGCCAACAAATGGGGGCTGAAGGAACTTACACAGCAGTTGGCTGATATGGTTGAGGATCGCTACAAGACGCAGGCAAAGAACTATGGTGTGGTGTTGTTACCTGAAGGTCTGATTGAGTTCATCCCTGAATTTGAAAAGTTGATTGCTGAATTGAATGACCTTGGTGATTCTCTCGGAGACCAAGCTTCTCCAGAGGATGTAGCTGCCAAGCTTTCTCCCGAAAATAGAGAAGTTTTCGAATTTTTACCTCTTTTCTTGAAGAAGCAGCTCACCTTGGATCGCGACAGCCATGGAAATCTTCAAGTTGCTGCGATTGAGACAGAAAAGTTGCTGGCTGCAACAGTGACAAGCGAACTGGAAAAACGATTTGAATCGCGGGAGAAGGTGGATCTTGTGTTCCGTGCCCAATTTCATGCCTTTGGATACGAAGGACGGGCGGGCCTGCCAACTTTATTCGATAGCGCCTACTGCTTTGCATTGGGCGCCACAGCTGCCCAACTCATTATTGGCAATAAAACCGGCTTCATTGCCAGTGTGACAGGTCTTGATAAAGAGTCACCGGCTGAATGGCAATGTGGAGGAGTCCCTGTGACAAGTCTGTGCGTCATCGAACGGCGTAAAGGAAAGGACAAGCCAGTCATTCGAAAGGCATTGGTGCAATTGTTAGATGATCCCAATCACAAGACTCTGAACAACTCTCCATTCTACGCTTGGAAGTTTATGCGGGAGCTGTGCCAGCACTTCGATCTATACCGAATTCCCGGTCCTATGCAATTTGATACGGCTAGCTTTGACATTCCTTTTATGCTTAGAATTGAACTGGGAGGTAGTGCTGCAATGCTAACTAATCTTGTTAATCAGGTCCTTGGTACAAGCAAGCAGATTTCTGTCGACTTTTCTAACGGAGAAGAGAAATTCTTCTCGGATCTCTTGGCTCTTTGTAAGTCGGAATTCAAACGAGCGTTAGGTGAAATGCAACATAAAATTGACTGGCCAGCTCCAGGAGAGAAGTTTAACTTTTTTGGCGGAACTTGCCCCAAGAGCGCACTTCAACTAAAGCTTTGCAGCAAGGGCTACGATGTACCGACAGAATCCTTTGGCTTTTTGGAAGGGGGATTTGAAGATGTGTTCTTCTCTCCAGAAGTCTTCAGCAGGATTGAGTGCGTTCAGGAAGAAACGACACAATGTATTGAAACTATGGATGAACCATTTATCCGCAAAGTATGCCCAAACACATATGGACGTCGACTTGTGAGAATCGCGGCCAAAGGTAAAGACGCCCGAAACGCGGCACCGAATGCAATGGGTACAATTGGCATCCTGTTCTGTGGACGCCAGACACCAGGAGGACATGATATGGTTGCGGGACTATGGGACATGTGCAACGGCAAAAATTGCGAAAGGCCCAACGTTCGCTTTGTCGGAATTGTCGGAGGCAGTCGAGGTTTCTTCGCAGAGCAGTTTGTGGATCTCACAGCGGCAAAAGTTGACGACATGCGTCACCAGGGAGGCTACCATCTCTTTGGACGGACGAAAGACAAATTCTGCAAGAGTCGCGAAGAAGCTGCGAGCATCGCTGCCATTCTCAGCAAGCACAAAATTACGTCGTTGGTGCTTGTTGGTGGTGTCAGGACTGCTTCGAGTGCAGCTGTCCTGGCCGAATATTTGGAGGAGCAAAATAAGAAAGAGCTGGCAGATAATCCATCAAACGCAACTCTATACTCAGTTGTGGCCATTCCTATGTCGCAGGGTGGATCCTTTACCAATGAGTTCATCGAACAAGCCGTTGGATTTGACTCGACGTCAAAAGCCACAGCAAGATTGGCAGGAAATACCGAAATTGACGGAAGCTCTGCCCGCAAGTACTACTACTTTCTTCGCACCATGGAAGGGGGCGAAAAGAATGTCAACAGTTCCCACCTGACACTCGAAGTAGGCTTGCAAGCAAAACCAAATTATATTATAGTGAGCGAGGAATGTAACGAGAAGAATTTGTCGCTCAAGGAAGTTGTAGGCAATATTGCTGACATGGTTCAGCGTCGTTGGGAAAGCGCAGGAAAAAATTTTGGAGTGAGTCTATCGATCGCTTGGGTTTGAAACGTTGCCTGATGTTGCTGTTGCCTTTTTGCTGTCGCTCAACCTCTTCGCTTGTTTTCTTCAGACGATCATTGTACCGGACAATGTCATTTCCGTTCTACCCGAGACACGAGCTCTCCTGTCAGAGCTCAAAAAGAACAAGGGCGACCCTGATACGTTATCTGCTTACAGTAAAGCAGTACTCAAGTCGTTGCCCGACTTTATGGTCAGAGAGCTAACCACCAAGGATGTTGACATTCAGCAGGTCGAGACAGAACGGATGCTTGCTGAATTGGTAGGTGCCGAGTTGAAGCGACGCCCTTCCTACACTGGCAAATATTCTGCTGTCTGCCAGTTTCTCGGATACCAGACACGTGGGTGCTTGCCATCAGTCTTCGACTCTAATTATGGATATGCCCTCGGAGGAGGTCTTGCTGTGTTGCTGCGCGAGAAACGCAACGGGTACATGGTTAGTGCCGCAAATCTTAATTCCCACGAGCACAAAACCGCGGTGTTCGGCGTCCCGTTGACAGCCATGATGGAGGTCCGAATGGAAGATGATCTGCCAGTGGCGGCCATCACTTGCAAGACAGTTGATTTGCAGGGAAAGAATTATTTGGAGTGGAAGCGTCTCAGTGCAACCCTTGAAGAGAACGAGCTGTACGAGAATCCCGGACCTCTTCAGTATTCGGGAAAATGCGCTCATCTTCTCACAAAGCTTATTGGAGGTGACGACCGAAAGCAGTCATATATTGCCGAGCTTGCAGCTTTGAGGGAGCATGCAACCATTCTCATGAAAAAATTGCGTCCCGGAGTTGCATCTAAAAAGCTGCGTATTGCCAACAGTTCCTTGCAGACGCTCCGAGATGTTCTTCAAGAGCTCTAGGCTGGGGCAGCCTAGTAGCCACAGTAGCTACAGGACCATCATCACTGTACAACTTTGCATTGATTAGTAACGAATTCAGTATAAGATTTATAGTAACAACACTTCTGCTTATACGGATAAATGCTGTGTATCTATGATTCCTTTCGTGCTTGGGTATGACAGCAAGGGTGCACTTGTGCGCGCTTCGTCGTGGTACGGTAAGACCTCAACGAGCTCGTCCGGGCTTGGGAGCTTGCAGGATGGCATCGACGTCAATGCGAGGAGCGACAGCAGCTGGCTTTCGATCTTCGTCGTTGCTTGCGAAAAGTGCTGTCTTTTTGCTGTCTTCCATCTCTGTGGCTTTAGCCCCTTCGGCTTCGACACGAGCGGCCTCGGCCATGGCCGCGTCCCGCACTTCCTTGGCGTGAATAGCAGCCAAATCCGTCGTCCATAAAGGACACATGTTACATTTTTTATGGTTACAGTGAGGGGTTTGACAGACTGTAACAAGCAATAAGAAGGACACACATCTTAGTATCAATAAGCAGCATTGAAAGCAAGAACGTGGATGGCGTTGGATGAGTTAAAAAGATAACTTACAGTGCTTGTAACTTGTGACTTTCTGTCGACACATGTAGCAAAACTTTACATTCTTGCAGCTCGGACAGGTCTACAGAGAGTATATTTTTTTAGAAATTGCATGCCAATGAACAGGAAGAAATCAAACACGTTGCTATGAAACTCGCATGCTTCTCACCATTTTGTTGCAGCCTTCTTCCTTGATAATTGGTTTCTTGCACTGTGGACAAGGCCGAATGATCGCATTGCTGGCGGAAGGGGGGCAGGAACCAAGAGAAGGTGAGTAAACACAAAAGAGTCGCTAATTGTTTCGGTTCAATACGGGGATGTACCTGGCAGCTTCCTCGACACGAGCGCGCCCTTCTTGCTCAGATTTCTTTTCCACTTCGTCGCATCGTAAGGGTACGTGACTGGCTTCGCGACACATGCGACAGCTTTCGAAGCGACATCCTTCCATTGGACAAGAAAATACATTTTGACCGCTAGGAAGCTCTGCGCTGTATCCACATTTGGGGCAGGTGCAGGTGTTTTCGCCCAGACCTGCTTGTTCCAAGGACAGTTTCGACTGTAATTCATCGTAGCGTTCCAGTTCCTTGGGTTTGAGAGCTTTTTGCAACATTGATCGATCGAATCCGGCGGAACAACCAGAATGAAAGCACGTGAGTTCCAAGTAGGGTGCCTTTGTCTTTGGATGATTTCCAAAACTCATAAGATCAAAGATCTTGTTGCGGGCATAGTTGGCCACACAATCTAGGCAAAACAAATCGGCCTCCCGGCAAGCCACTAATTCGTCTGTCGCCACTTCATTGCAACAGCAGGGACATTCGAGGGCTGATCCTTCTGCAACAGCCATCTTGCGAGCATGGAAGCGTTGAATGGACATGTCAACGGCGTTGGTCCATTCGCACAATTTTTCTTGGACGACACCCAACTCTTCGAGCAGAATCGTGTCAGTAAAATTAGTGCAGATTCGTTTACGTGTCGACTTGGGAGTGACGGTGAAGTATTTGTGCAGTCGACCAAAGTTGGCAATGCCAAAGAGATTCGACAAGCGTGTTTTCACGGTGGCATCAATGTTATTTTGTCGAACAGTAACGGCTTTATATCGTCGATACTGGATCACCTCAATATCCGTGTCTTCCCCCGATCCCCGATTGGTAAACGCCTTTCCCTTGGTCTCTTCGCTTCCCGTAATGGCCGACACAATTTTAGAATGTGCAATGGCATAATGATTATTGACCTTCTTCAACAAGGCTCGAGCTCCACTTCTCGAAAGAAATGGGAAATCAAATACCAACCGAGAAAGTGCTTGCTCCTGGTACACCTGTGTGGGTTCAAAACTTGACAATGACATGAAATCATAGGTGGGTTCTGCTTTGGTACGTCGAATGAAAAGTCCTCCAGCATTGGCCGCCGAGCTTCCTGCGGTATTGGTGTCCTTGGGATAAGTACTCGACTGAAGGAGAGTCTCGACAACCATGGATACGTTGTTTCCAAGTTCTTTCAGTAATTTATTAGCATGAATTGTGGCCACATCGGGGATAACTTCTAGGATTTGTTGAAGAGGAGAGAGTTTTTCTATGGTGGGACGGGCCGGTGTCGAGGCAGCTCTCGTTGCAACCACTACAATATCATCATCATCATTATCATCAACGTCAATGCACCGTTGGTGTTTCTTTGCAACGGCTATTTCGTAAGGTATCTTTCGCTTCCGTCGACGTTTTCGTTGTTGTTGTCGAGTAGAATTAGGAAGCAAAGCAAGCTCTTCATCGGAAGCGTCCATGAGATCAATGACTTCTGCCATTCTACCGACGGTTCCTTTTTTACGATTTGTTGGTTAGTCCTATTGTGAGGCCTCTGCTGCTGCTACTGCTACTGCTTGTTGCGTTTTGCTGAGTTAATCTTGTCTTTCTTACGTGAAGGTTGTTGTTTCTTTCGTTTGTTTTTCAGATTGGTGTGCTTGAGAGAGAAGAGACGCAAAGAGAAGCAAAAAGTTCAGCTTTTTTTGCAAGCAAAGAGTACAGAATTTTTGGTTGTCACCGGAGACACGGGGGACTGGCGCGTTAAAAGCGCCTATGCTAAGCTATTCCAACGCGCAGAACAAGGGCTATTCATCTCATAGTACCATACATACCATAGTATTTGCATGTGCTCACTGCTGATCATTCACATGCGTGGAAATTTTAGCTGTTGCTTTATCTTTAAGTGATTGTCCAGTATTGGTCGAATGACATGCGGAAGTCATTAAACTAGTTTGAGCGCTTCTATGGACGTATCCTCCACATCTCCTCCAACTTGAGCAGAGCTTTCTCGGCAATCAAACGACTTCCTATCAGCACCAAAGGGACTCCATTCCCAGGTCGACTACTAGCACCACAATATAGTATTTTAGAGTTACTATCCATATTGTAGCTAGGACCTGGTCGGGTTATACTCAACTGTCCAAAACCATGGCTAAGTGCAAACGGCGTTCCAGCCCCCACATGATATTGATCGGCGTAGGTCCCTGGTGTATCCACAACTTCGTCCACAATGTGTTGACGTAAGTTCTCCAAGGAACCAATAGCCGCCAAGCGTTTTAAAACGGCCTCTCTCAATTGAAATATATAATCACCATCAAATTGAGCTTTATACTTGTCCAACGCCTCTTCTCGTGACAACTTTGCGTAGTCTTGATTTCGCTTCAAAGTACGACAGGGAACTAAAACCATGATGGAATCGCATCCATCAGGCGCTGCCGTAGGATCCGTCTTGGTGGGACAGTGAACATAAAAATTGAAAGGTTCTACAGTTGTATTGCTTTCATGACTCTTTGCATTTGCTGGTGAACGCACAGTTCTCCAACTTTCTTCGGCCTGAGAGCGACCTACCGCGGCGGCCAAAAATACGTTGTGAGTGTTCAGATCGACCATTTCCTTATCGAGCGACCAGTGAAAGGCTACCACACCGCTACTGTACAGGAATGAATCATCCCAATCAAACCGTGGTTCCTTCGTGGAGGCACGCGTCGACTCGGAAAAGTTGCTGCTACTACCATTCATCGGCAGCAGACTGTTGGTTGCATACGGAAGATCAGCATTGCAAATGATTAGATCAGCCGGCACAAAATCAGCGTCGTCATGCGTTAGCTGTTGCGACTCTTTGTCTAACGGTGAACACGTATAGACTCCATTCGATTCCATGCGAGTTACCATGCTGCCCGTGCGGATTTCAACACCTCGAGCCTCTGCCAACTTTTGAAACGATTCTGATACAGCTCGAAAGCCTCCTATGGGTGCAAAGACGCCAGCCTTGTCGTTATCAGGATGCAATTCAATGGCAGCCAACAACCCAAAGACAGCTGGTGCAGTAGACTGAATTACACCTCCAAACAATTGCTGGTCGTTCCTGTACGGTTCCAGTCCAACATACAAATCTTGAAAGGATGCCAGTGCACGCATCTTTTCCGATTCGAAAATAGCATCCAATACATCAGAATGAGGCTTTAAGGGCCACGCCTTGCCAAAGTCCCGCAAAGCTTCCACAAGAAACGCTGGAAAGGATTTTAGGTCTAGCTTTTCCTCAATAAAATTTGGCAAACCACAGTCCAAAAAGGCAGATGTTGCCCTCATGTACTCTTCCCATTTCTTTGCACCATCTGTTTCGAATGTATCCATTTTCCTTTTGGATTTCTCTCGAAGCTGTTGTAGTGTCTTATCATTAGTAGCTATTGCTCGACTTGGAAAGCCTACATCAAGTCGATCGCCATCATCAAACACGACCTGATAGGCGGGAAGACAGGGTTCCATGAACAATCCAAAATCTTCTGGTGTAGCAGAGCAATCCTCGAACAAGGCTCGGTATACATGTGGTAGCAATAGCAGACTAGGACCACGCTCGTGTCGAAACGTTCCAAGGTTGGGTATCGTGACATCGTAGGATCCACTTCGTCCGCCTACCTGTTGATTTTTCTCCAATACCGTGACCATGCAGGATGGATTCGACGATGATGCCAATCGAGCGGCAGTGGCCAGACCACCTACACCACCTCCAATAATCACTACACGGAAAAAACTTTTGGATTCATTTTTGTGAGACTGCGTCTGCGTTGCTGCGTACAATGAACAAGATTGTCGAAAACGTGATATTCTATTCAGATGGCTGCTGGTAGTGGAAAAGCCGCCGATACGTTGGATGTAACCAGAAACGAGTGCAAGTAACAGCAGCAGAACAAGATGTTGCATCAGCGTGTACTGCAACATGGGTATCCCTTCCGGCGCTCTTTACTTTAAGGTACTACTAGCTACTAGTTGCTGCAAGCAAGAAATGAAGGACATGTAGTGGTATCTTCATGCAGAATCCACTACTAGTAGTAGAGAGTAATAGTTTGTTGGCATCAGTTATATCACTGCTATGGGCGTGAGACACTTTCTGGTTCTTGGATATTATCGAAATCTCAGACACCCGGGCGACTGAAAATGATTCCAATGTTTTAACTGAACTAGAATTGTTTAGTAGTAGTCTATTGTTTACGGGGACAGTCCTGAGCATGATTTTTGATAAACCTAACACCAACACTCTTCTTGGTCTTTTTCAATGACAATCATTATTATTTGAGATCTTGTGGTTGAAATTTTTGGAAATGAGATTCATCCTTGTCCAAAACCAAGGCCGTGGCTACCATTCTGTCTTCACCGTTCAAGATGTTGAAGGTAGACATTGCCTCCGTCTGTAGTAGAATGTAGAATGTAGCGTACCCCACAGAAAAAAGAAGTTGTGCAGGAAAAAAATACACGTTTTGAATGTCAGTGATAGTGTTCTTTTCAGGCAACAAGTAGGATTTCTTAAAAATAATAGTTTCCCCTTTTTACCAAAACAAGAACAGGTAATTTACCAACAGATCAAGCTAAATCAATCAATCAATCAAACAAACAAAAACCACACAACTAACAACAGCATGCAGGCAATGGCCAAGAATAATAACCTTACCAAGGAAAGAAATTCCAGTACAACATTTCCCTTTTTTCGAATTTCTTCTTTGAGCTTGACGCTTTGTGCTCGCGGTACTGGTTTCGCCGTTCCTATGAACAAAAATTCAACCTTGGGACGATGCAGCAAGACCGGTGCCAGACTTTCCATCGTAATATCTTCCATTTGTTCAATGTTCCACAAGAAACAAGCGTGAGGGAAAACCATGATACTGCCCATCATGTGAAGGGCTCCGTGAGGTGCCACTTCCTTGGGATCAATTTTTTTGAGTATATTGGACACATCAAATCCGGATGGTCCAAACGCTTCCAACAGGACCTTGGGACGATCACCTGCCAAGAAGGAATCCGCCAAGAGATCGTGACCTCGACCGGTCCAAGTCGAAAAAAAAGATGACGACGACGACGACGACGACGAAGAAATCCAAGGCTTTTTGTTGCTATTAGTAGTATTCGTATGGCGGCAAGATGTTGTAGTTGTAGAATATGTTGATTGTCGGGAAGAAGAATGGAATTTATGTTCCAGCAGTGGATGGATGAGGACAACAGGTTGCCCTGCTCGCTGCTGGAGTGACCTTGCTGGGACGACCAAAGTCCGAGCAGCAATATCATGAAAGAACGTGGATACAATCACAGGATATTTGTTCCGCATGTTCCTCGTACCCAGTCTTGATTTGGAAAGCATGTGATTCATTTTTTTATTTTAAATGTGATGAGAATGTCAGTGAATGATGATGTAGTGGGAAAGAAAAAGACTGTGCTGGTAAGCGGCGATCCTTTCAAAAGTATCAAAAGGACGTTCCTGTTTGCTTTTAATAGTCTGTCGCAGAAGAAGATGTATTGGGTATTGTGTGCTCTATAAACTTTAAGGGCGACTTGGTGTGATCATAAAGAAAGAAATAACAGCTTTGTCTTCCTTATTTTAAAGACGACCGAAGGGAAAATAAAAAATATTGTGATGAGTTGTTCAGATCATCTTCTTGTACAATCGTTGCACTGTGGTGACGTCATACTGATGTTTGATAATTCAAAACAGGACTCCTTTGAATACACGCAATCAAAAGACCAAAGACCAAACCAGTACCCTGCTGGTAGTAGACTAGCTACTAAAATAGGTCTAGTAGTAGTACTAGCTACTAGTAGTAGTAGGGCGGGTCTAGCTAGTAGTACTAGCTAGTAGACTAGTCTTTTTATGGAGAATACATTAATAATAATAATAATAACAAAACAAGCGAAGACCTTTTGAACGGAAGGGCAAAAAACTGGCTTTATAAGCTCTGCGCAGCCAAATCTATTACAGTATATTCTAGTTGGCTGAAGTAGCGGGGGAAGAATTCAGCATATCAGAAATCTGTCATCTTCCCGATCGCCTTAAGATCGAACTCCCTTTTTTTGTTACCTGTCGTAGTAGAGTAATTCGCAATTCGCAGCGGCAGTCATTGCAGCACTGCACATCTCTAGCACAGCATACTATTATACAGTATACAGTATCTACTGTACACGTACGTCTTCATCCAAACATGTCTAGGTAAGCATTTTAATCCACGCTTTTTTGTGTGTATGCAAGTTTCAAGTGATCTTCACCCCCCTTTTTTTATGTTGATTGTCCTCCTAATGATTTTTGTTCTTGTTGTTGTTGCTTTCGGTAGGTGGTTGACCCAAGTAACAGACTTCCTTGAGAGGATCGATGACCAGGCTCAGGACATTGTGGAAGAAAACATTAACGAAAAGGCGGAAGAAGAAGCCGATGCGAAATTAGATTCTATTTTAGCTCAACGAGGTCTGACAGGTGCTGCCAGCGAAGAGGACGATAATAATGTCATGGATGATGATACCCATCAAGATGATGACGCCTCAGCAGAAGCACCAGCAGCAGCAGCCGCTGCCGTGGATGAACAACCTGATGCCATGGCAGATTTTTATCAAGGTGATGCCTTGGCAGCCATGGACGAGGAGTACAGTGCCAGTGAGAACATTAGTGCCCCAGCAATGGATGCGCCTGCAGCTGAAACAAAAGAAACGATGAACGCCGATACTCCCAGTCATGAAAAGACAGCGCCTGAAACCGATACTCCAATTCCCTCAGAGAAAGATTCGGGTGATGATGCCGCCACTGACGAATGGGCTTTTGAGGATTCCGTCAACTTTGATAATGAAGACTCCAAAAAGGTAGGTGAAAAGATTGAGGATACACAACAAACTTCAACCGCTAAAGATGAGAAAATGCAAGTACATAAGAAGTCTATGGAAAAGAAACCTCCAACTAGTGAAGCAGCGCTCCAGAAAGAATCCAAGAGTACAGCAGCTCCTCCGTTACCACCACCACCACCACCACCTGCCGCGAAAATTGTTAGTGGTCCTGTGCCTCCATCAGCACCTAGACAACCAAAAGCGGTGGCGCCACAACCACCAGTGAAAGCGACACCAGCTCCACCAAAATCGGCTCCAACTGCTGCTCCATCAGTGCTGGTCACGAAAGACCCTAATCCAGCCTTGATCAAGGAAGCCAGAGAAGCACAACGAGAGGTACGAACCTTGCGAAGACATGTAGTAGCGCTCAACAAACAGCTCGAGGCAGCCGAAGAAGAAGTTGCGGCTTCTCGCAACGAGTTGGATCAAACAGGTGGTATCATGGAAAAGGAGCGAGCTAAAGCCAAGCTTGAACGTGACGAGGAACGCAAGAAGCACGCCGAAGAGTTGAAGACAATTCAAGAGCAGCACGAAAAGACGATAATGGAACAAAAGACTCGACTAGAGAAACTTCTGGCCGAAAAAACCCAACAACTATCTGATATGGAACACATTCTGCAGCAAGAAGGCGGAAATTTTAATAAGGAATTACAAGGATCTGTGGAACGCGAGCAAATATTGACTCTGAAAAATGCTGCTCTCGAAGACGAGAAGGCAACGCTGTTAGCTCAAATTCACACGCTGCAATCACAGCAGGAAAATTTGGGAGATCGGGTCGAGTCCTTGTCCCAGACGGCTGACAGCGCAATGCAACGAGAACGTGAGGCCGAAGAACGGTTGGATCAGGCATTATCAGTGCATGCTCACCAAATTAGCCAGAGACAGGTACGTGCTTGCATCCAAACAGATTTTATTTATTGTTGCTCTGCTCAACACTCAATCTTCTCTCTCTGCCGTAGAATCGCGAACGGGAGCTCGAGAGACAACTCGCAGATTTGGGTGCAGCCATGGCAGCTCTCAAAAGTAAAGAGAGCAGCCAATCTCGCTCATCTGATTACAGCAAGTCTGCTCCGGAATTAAGTGAAGCTGGTGAAAATCCTTCCCAAGATGGAAATATGCGAGTCCGCCTAGATATGGCACTTCACGATCTTGAGGCGACCCAGGCAAATCTAGATTTGGAGCGGCAACGTGTAAGTTTCATGTTGTTTGTATTATTTTACTTTCAAAAAGCGACGATAGTCTGATTTCATTATTTTGTTACGGCATGCTATTCTTAGACTGAGGCTCTTCAACGGGAATTGAAAGATATTTCCAACGAAAGGACGGAAGAAGCAACAAATGCTCGCATCAAACAGAACAAACACGACCGCCAGATCGCTGAACTGACGCTCCAAATATCACGCATGCAGCAGGAGGCAACTGCTGTTACAAGTGGCAGCTCTAGCGATTTGAGAGAAGTTTCTAACAACAAGGCAGAAGTCCAGGAATTAAAAAACCAAGTCAAGGAATTGTCAGAAGAAGTTTTGAAGAGCCGAGAAAAGACAGCAGGATATTCCAGCGAAATGGCTACAATGAAAAGTCGCCTGAAAAGTGCAATTGACCGAGCGAACAAAGCTGAGCGAGACCTGGAGGATGCGTTGGCGACTGACCGAATGGAAAGAGGTGTAAAACAAGGCATGAGAAGGCGCGGAACAGGGAAGTCAAGCGCCGGGACAACCTCTATCAGTTCGGCGATGCATCTCGACAAAACGGAGAAGGTCGCCAAGGTAGTGGACTCCCTGGATTCTTTCTCGGTGTCAACAGGAAAATACTTACGTGGCAATCCTGTTGCTCGAGCTGCATTTATCTTCTACTTGCTGGTCCTTCATCTGTACACGTTTGCTATTATATTATTCCACGCCCACAACTTCGAAAATATTCATCGATCACCAGCAGAAATGCCGCACGGGCCTAATGCAATGATGCAAAATCAATTAGGCGCTGGTGGGCAAGCGATTGCTGCAGCGGCAGCTGCCGCCAAGAAGACACCATAAAATATATTACAAAATGCATATCGCGTATTTGGCCGTTTATTGGTGGAGTTTTTGAATTTACTGCTATCATTATGCAGCATGTCATAACACGCTATTTCTCTGTCGCAATTATGCGACCTTGGAAACACTGTATAAAAGGTGTCTTCTAACACTCTACTCTAATAATCCGGCATTGTATTGCTCGACAAAATCCATTGAAGCTTTGACTTCAACGAGTTTTCCTACTGATTCATTTCGTTTCTTTGGGTCGAACTTCATGCGCCTGCTACCACGAGTAGCCACCCGGCTCGTCTTGGAATCGCCATCGCCTTCTGCACCCTGCACGTCATCAGCGTTGTCACGTTCAAGGAATACTGGTGCATCGACATCAATCTGACGAACCATCGGCATCATGTTCTTTACCGGTATTGGCTCTGATTTTGTATATGAAAGACTAGAGCATAAGCGACATGGATACCTCTGCTGTGCTTCGTTCTTATTGTTACTAGCCCTTGTATCTGTCACATTACAAGGACACGCTTCGATCCCACCCACCATTTTGGTGCGTCTGCAATCGTTCCCTTGAAACAACACGGGTCGATCCTGAATTGCTTTCCATTCCAACTCCTGAACTGTGACAGTAGCGCGTTTCTTATTGATCCACTGATTTTGGAGCAGCTTATTGGCTAACCGCTCGGCGGCAAGTTTTTCTTTGTCACGAACATTCTTCTCCTGACTTCTTCGACCTTGCATAATGCGTGCAGTCCTGTTGCGAATCTGCTGTTCCTCAACAAAATCCTTATCCAACTCTTCTCCACGTGAAAGCTTGGCATCTAAAATCAAAAGCTCGTCCAGAAAAGAAGTGACAGCGTTAATCGCGCCCGCGTCGTCGACAAAAGGTTTTAGTGGATAGCAGTTATCGTGCTTCTTGCAGAATATCTCATCGTACTCTTTGGCAAGCGCGAATGCACTGAGCCGATTTGTTTGCGAAAGAACAAAGCTTGAAGCTTGTTGTTCCTCGCCTTCATCAAAGACAGATTGCACTTCTTGCCAACCTCGCTTTTTGGAAATGCCCTTGCCGGAAACTAGTGCCTCTACTGACCCCAGAGACTCCATTCCCTGAAAGCTCACAACTATACTATAAGTGTGTCCAGGGCGCAACAAAGAACCATCCGATGTGTCTTGATGATAAATCCGAGCAGACGGCCGTGCCAGTGCATTATTGGTGGTGGTGGCGGCAGTTCGCCGCGATATTCGGGTGGTTGTTTCCGTCTTGGCTTCGGCAGCCGCACGAGTTCGTACGACTCTGCGTGTCTCGGGTTTGGCGTCAAATTCAAGATCTCGTTTCTTTGGTGTACGCTTGGATCGTCTTTGTAATACCACCTCCTCTTTTTTGGCGACAGTGGTTGGTGTTGGTGCCGCCTCCGCCGCCACCCTAACAGGAGGCTGAGCGTCGTCTTCGTCGACCGTATGATCTGAGGCAGATGTGTACTCCAGATTAGGTGTTATACGAAATTGAGAACCAGGCGTTTCTTCTTGACATTTCTTGCTTTCCTCTTGGCCAGTTAAATGGTGGTTGAGTTTGCGCTTTTTGAATGTTGGACCTGCCGCTGCGTTAGCAGTACTGTTGTCACGTTTGGGGCTACTTCCAGGAAAGACAGACTGAATACCTGCCCGTACAAGTCCCAAAATAGATTGTGTAAAAGAAGTTGGTGAAGATAAAGGACTTCCCGTTACAGCCGCCGCAGCTGTCGATGGCGGTCGTTGAGGATCTTTTCCACTTCGATTTGTATTGGCATCATCGGTGGCGACACAAGTGGTTACGGAACCGGCTGCAACATTCTCGCTGCAGTTGCTCTTGTTGTTGTTATTTCCAGTTCGTACCATCCAACCTCGGTATGTATCAGCATCCCATATATCATTACCCAATATCCGAAGTAGCAAAGCATTGGCATCTCGATGGGTTGGAGCAGCCGCCAGCAATCCCGCAATGTCTATTTCCTGTCCATAGCGGCTCATCCAATTCAAACTTCGTCGATGTCGAATTCTGTAACTGCTACGATCTTCACCTTCCAATCTTCCAGATATGCTCCTCTGAATGGGCAATAGACCGACTCTAAATTCTTCTGCCATAAAGAGGGCTTCCACCAGTTCAGTGGGTGGTGTTAGAGGAGCTCTTCCATTCCTATTATGCTTTCGAGGCTTCGTTGTACTGCTACTATCCGTGCCATCGTAATGTAACATCGCAATATCTTTTTCAGGTCCTTCTCGGGGACGATGTTTGAGATGCCAGGCATTGCTGGCCACGGACCAGTAGGCCTGTCCGCAGGCAGCTCGCAGCGTATCCGAGGACGCGGGTGACGTCGCTGTATCAAGTCCTTCCAGAATTTCAGATGATTCTTGGAGACAATGACGAATACTTTCAATCGCAGCGTGATCGTCGGCATCATCATCATTCGATTCGCTACTGGAGTCATCTCCCGAGGACGCCATCGAAGATCGTCCTCTACCATGTTGGCTACTGCTACTGCTACTGCTGCTGCTACTGCTGCTACTAAAGCTCGCTTCTTCTTCCACCTCTTCCTCCGAATGACGAGAAAGAATGACTCGATTCTTCGAAGGTGGAGGCACCAAGAGGAGAGAGGAAGTCGCGGATTCCATCTGTGCATTCCGAGGTTGGGAATATGTTTTTGTTTGCCTGTTGCGTGGTTTCGCCATTGAAAGTGTACTAGCTAGTAATGAGAATCGTGTGTGTCGAAGAATATCTGGCTTTCTTAACCTTCCCAGATGAACTTTCTTTCTTTCTTTGTGGCTGCAAAAACAAGGTGATGAAATACCGATCACTTCCTACTGTACAGTGTACAATAGTGAGTAAAAGATAAAGGAGTATCAGTAGCTGGCAATCAAAACGTTCGCAGCGTGATGCCGCCTTCTTCAACGCTACTGCTGCAGCCTACCGTCTACTAGAGATGACTTGACTCTGCAAAAAGGTTGCAATAGTCCTTTACTCTGCTCTAAGGCTCTGTGTTAAATGTCAAAAGAAGAGCAAGCGTTCAATCGTTCAATCGTGTTGATGTCATCATGGTTGTTGCTACAGTTGCTGTTGTTGTTATTACAGGTTAGGACTGTTGTTTCTTACTCGTAATTATTATTGTCCAGCAGCCACTGAGACACGAGTATTGAATCACGAATCTGAAAATCAGAAGCTACAAGAGCGCACAGCAGTTCCAAAACGAAAAACTAGCAACGCCTGGAAAAAACGTTGTCAAAGAGTAACACTTGAGATTACTAGTCTACTGTTTCATCGAAAACAGAGATGGGCGCAGATACAACGGCGAAAAAAAAAGCATTGCGTGCCAAGAAACAAGAAAGAAAAAGAAAAGGAATCCATACTTTCTCCTTGCAGATTTCCGAAACGGCGTGGCATCTGTGATCATTAATTTTTGTTTGTGCTGTACAGGGACCATTGTCCAAGTACCAAGGCTGGGTTTGATAAAACGTAAACATATTTTTTTTCATATTGGGTTTCAGATTGTGTGGGAATTCCTGCGCAATTTTGTAAAGACTTTAAGAACACTTTTTTTCTTCATTGGGTTGGATGCACCCGATCGCGGCAAACTGATGTAGGCCGCGTTACAAGATTACATCAATTTTCTGTCGCAAGCAGCGTAAACAGGATCCGAACGTATACTCCACTTTATTTAAATAGCATTTGGAAGTGCAGCTAGCTAACGTCTATGCATCCAATCATTTAAGAGTGCTAGAACCTCATTGCTTTGTTTCTTTTTCTCGTCTAGGATTTGCGAGTGTAGTCAATACACAGCAAGCTTTCTCTGGTGTTAGCTCCCGTCTTTTCGTTGGTGCCCTTAATTTCATCCATGTCGCAAATCATAATCCGCAATTTGCCTGCAGCACAGCATAGAAAAGAGGAAGGATGATGACACTTGCGTAAGTGCGAGGACATAGACGCCCCTCGATTTTATCCGCATCATACGAAACGCAAAGTTCTACACACAGGATGACCCGAAAAATACCAAACGACTGGAAAACTTACTTGGCCACAGAGAATCTGTCAGGTCTGCATTTTCAAAATCGGCAACATCTAAGATTGAGCTGGAAAAGGTAGCCTTTTGAGCTGTCACATCCTTAAAAATAGAAAAGTCCAGTGCGGCATCCTCAAATTTGGCACCTTGAAGATCGGCTCCAGTAAAATCTGCCTTTTCTAACATTGCTTTTTGAAAGTTCGCGCCAGCTAGATTTGCCTTTTGAAAGTTGGTACCCTTTGCGATGGTACTTGTGAAATCCTTACCTGCCAAATCTTGTCCTGAGAAGTCTTGACCCGAAATGTCCTTCTTGGAAAAATCAGCCGCAGAGGATGGGTCCATGGGGGCCACAAACATGGCCATAGAAAATATAAGCGTCAGTCCTGCGTGTTGAACAGTCTTCAATAGATTCTCATGCTTGTTGTCAGTAATGGAAGATGGCGGCGTGTGTACAGGAGTGGGTTGTTGCGTAAAAAAGGCATTCGTCAATGGAGGCGTTAATAACAAAAGTGAGAAAGTGTAAGCCCTCATTCTGCCCTTCGTCTTGATCGATAATGTATTGGCGCGTCGTCGTCGCTTAGTGGCTTGAGCGATTGTAAGTTTGTGTTATGGACATATGAAATATCAAGCCTTTTGTTTATTGAGGTATCAAGATACGAAAAAATGTTGTCAGCAGACTACCAGTAGTTGGCATACATCTTCAAACTATGTGACGCACATGTGCCGTAACAATCTCAAATAATATTATTATTCTTAGCATCAAGGCAACGACTCCATCACCAAGAAGTACCACTCCGAGTGGTAGTACCTGGTACTGTAGTAATGAAGTAAGCCATCCGGCAGTCAACTTTTAGAAAATATTATAACAGTCTACTGTACTTGCTGTGTCGAATTTTTCTAGATGTGCATCTATTATTCACCTTTCGGAGTGCATGGCAACAGAAGACAATTTTATTTTCAAGATACCATCTAATTCAATTTAGGGCGCTTAGTTTCCTCAGCTGCCAACATATCGTTGCAGTCATCATCCGCAGCAGGAGGAGAATCGGAAGGAGCAGCGATTCCATTGGAACTGTCATCTAAGGCTGGTCGCTTTTGACCGCTCAGGAGACTTTGAGTGGCGTCCGAGTGTGACTCATTCGGTGTTGAATCTTTCTCTCCATTCTCCTCATTGACTTTACTGCTGCCACACTGGACTCCCTTGGTCGTTTCAAAATCAAGGAAATTCATTTTTTCACCTTCCATACGAGCTTTTTCAATATTTGGGGTCGCTTCAGCAAGGTCATCTGCTCCGTCAACTTTAGTCTGCTTGTTACAATCGTCTTTTCGGGCTTCGGGAGCGGCACCTGCCTCGAAAGCATTATCTTCACTGGACTGAGGGGCGTCCCTTTCATCGAAAAGATTTGCATCATTACTTTCGCTGTCTTTGTCGTTCTCCAGGAATTTTACATCTGCGGGATCATTTTTATCCTTGCTTTCGTAGTTGTTGCTGGTCTCGAGAGCGTCAGGCTCCTTTGCATCCTTGCTTGCATTGTCGTTGCTAGTTTCAGGAGCTTCCGATTCGTCAGGTTCCTTTGTGTCCTTGCTCTTATTGTCGCTACTCACGACGGCGCCTCCGGTAGATTCAACCTTATCTGCTTCCGTCTCATCACCTTTCGCATCGTCTGTCGCACCACCGGCTATTTCCGACTCGTCACAAGACTCTACTTTCACATGTTGTTTGAGCTTAATCATTTCTGATTCAGCAACGATGCCATTCGCATCGACTCCCGTACTCTTTGCCACCTTCGATTCCGAGACAGCTTCCACAAGGTCACCTCCGTCAGCCTTTTTATCCATAACTAATACTTGTCCCTTATCTCCGTTTGCCTGAATTCGTTCTATTTTCTTGGCAAATGAATCCCATTTGTGCGGAAAGTTTCGATGAGCGTACATGCGAATCTGTGAGAGTCGGCGGGTTCCAACTGCCTTCTTTACAGACTCAACGTCCACCTCATTTGCTAAAGCAGCTAGGAGCCGATCACGTTCATCGCCAGTCCACCTGCCCGTTGATAGAGAAGACTTCTGAGACGCCTTCTCGCCATTGGACTCAGTATCCACTTCACCTTTTCTGTAGTTGCGAATAACGACCTTCAAGTCGTCAATATCCACTCGCATATTGCCATCGTGATTTATTTCCTCTTGTTGCGAAGTGCCGACTTCCGAAGTATCTATAGGCTCCACCTCCGGCTCAGCTGACCGCCTCCGACTTTTCCTCGTTGGCGCCGAGAGCTGTTGCTCTTCATCATTGACATCATCACTAGGATTGCTAACATCGGCAACGACATCTTCTTCTTCCGTTTGCATGTCTTCCGGTATTCCATCTACGAAAGAATCGTGAATGTGCACGCCCAAGGGTGTAGCACTTCGTCTTTCAAATGATCCTTTCAAAGCCATCGTCAAGCGTTTTTCTGCCTCCCCAGCAGCCTCTAAATCTTCTCGTTTCATCATACGCTTAATTCGGTGGAGAAGAAGCAGCTCGTCGCACTTCTTCATGAGTCTCATGTGCAAATTAAACCAAGTATGGCATCTACAAGAACAACCTGCGCAGTAGTTACAATTTTTGCAAACAGGACCGTTCTTGCAAGGACAGCGGCTGGCTCGATCGTACGTGTAGTTTCCAATATGATTGATAGTGCTATGGCGCTTGTTGTTGAGTGGATGCATCTGAGCAGTTTAAGAAGCGAGGAAAAGAGAGTGAGTGGTCGGCGGAATTCACAGTGTTTCAGTTCGGTTGTCGTTGGCTTTCCCCGGACGTACCTGCACCGGGACCGCATATCGCTTCTCTTGATGACATTCCAGGCAAATATTGAAATCTTTGCTCAGAAGGATTTCACATCCAGCGCAACTGAAAAGAATAATAAAACGGTTGAGCTTGATAATTCAACAGAACAGATAATATTATATCAACACCGTCGCCAAATGTAAGCAGATACTTACTGCAGGTAAACGTTCGACAACTCTTTGTGGCACAGCTTGCAAAAGAAATCGGTGTTTCCATAAGGATCAAGTGCAAATGTAGCAGGGTTTTCCCAAGTATTGGGTCGTTCAGAGATTTGCACTCGCTTGTGTCGTTCGTTAGACCTGCTCTGCAGTTTCTCGGCGACATTGATTGCATGGACGTGCTGCTTGATTATGTATTGCAAAGCAGGGAAGATACCTCTGCAAATATCACGAGTCAGAGGCATATAACCCCTCTTATACTCTCCGAAGCCATCAGAAAATTCTTCGTACGCAAGCATTGACTCTGGATAGGCATTCGGCAAAGCGGTGCCTTCGTCCTCTCTGGGGCAGTAAATCCTTGCCATCTGTAGAATGGATAGTTCCGGAATCGCCAGTGATTGAACACAGTACTTGCGATTAAGTGCAGCGCACTCAAGACTTGCTAGTACTGTTCGTAACGATTTAATTGTTGTCAGTGTGGGTAATAATATGCCAGCGCTGAGATACAATAACTGACATGGCACAATTGAATAAAACACACACGCAAAATAAATTTAGACGAACCTTCACGATTTATTCCTGCCGCCGTGACACCGCGAAACATCCAGTCCCAGGCGACGCTGATGCAGAGAATTTCTGACTTGCCTGGTCCAACGACACGTTCTCGACTTCCTGGCTTCAAAAGTCCACGACGGAGCTTCGCGTGGCAGTCTGTGAAGGGTAATTGCTCGTTCGAAACCTTTCGAAAGGCATGCAAGCGACCCTTGTTAATGTGAACACACTGTCCGGGCTTTAAAATGAAGCGAGAGACACAGTAATTCATATCATTACACCGTGCGATCGCGTCATTGTCTGGCCATTGTGGTTTTTCACCGAGGCCGTCCCCATGTGGCATGTTGTAAAGGGCCTCAAACGAACTGCCCTGTCCAAGGTTTTTGTAGCTCCCAGTTAAAATGCGAAGGGCGTGTCGCTTGTGACGCTCAGGTAGTCGCCTCAACATAACAACCTCATTGTACCCAGACAAACAGAGATGTCCAGAGTCGACCGTCCCGTGGCCATCCTGATGAAAGTGCGTGAAGGAAGAAGGCGGCGTTACGTACAAATTAGGTCCCATAAAAGGTCTCCCGTTAGGATTGACGCAATTCATCATGCAGTGGGCGCCTCCTGGCAACGTCTCCCTCAGCTTGAAGCTTGCTTGAAAGTCCGCATTCAACGTAGGTGCAAGCTTGACCATATCGAAATCAATCATGTACATGACCGTGTCTGTAACATCGATGGTATGATCGTGTCCATTGTGGTCCTGAAAAGGAAAGGGTTAGGTTACGATTTCGAATCGGCGACAAAGAAAACAGGCAACGAAAACTGGCGTACCTTGAATGAAAAAGCGACTGACTTCTCCCCTATCTGACCATCTGGGTCCAAACACTCGCCGCGATGTCGCAAGTAGTTGACATAATCTTTGACTTTCATTGAAAGACAAGTGTCTATCTCTGCATGGTCCATTTTTCCTGACTCCCTTTGTTCATCGATTGAGGATGCCTTCGTCTTGGGCCGAATAGCCTCTTGTTCAGGATTCGCCTTATCGAACCTGCGGAACTTATGGTAATATTCGTCTCCAGCAATGCGACTCAAATAGTCCAAAGTCCACTTCTGCCGGTCGAGAGAAGCCGCAAGCCCCTCCGAAACAACAGTTATATCGTCTCTTTCGTACATTTCCAACAGGAACTTCTCGTCCTTGGCCGTAAGACAAACATCAGCGCCGTCCTGTCGGCGGAAATCTGCATGAAGGACACGCGTATCGTCGTCAAACGTCCAGGTACAGAAATTTGTGTTCGGAAAGCGATTCAGGTCCAACGGCGGCGGAGGAGGAAGGGGCCGAAGGTCGTCGTGGCTGACTCCTGCAAAAAGCTTCTTTTCTCCTTGTTTTTCATCATCTCTATCATGATCTTTTTCATCGTCTCTTTTATCCTCTTTTTCATCTTCTTTCGTCTCTTCACTTGTTGCCTCTACAGCTGCGTTTTCCTCTGGCAAAGGAGGGTTATGGTAGCGCCAAGCTTCTTCTTCGACGTAGTAGGGGTTGGAGTCTGCCTTATAGGTCGACTGATCTGGTATTTCCACAGCACTCGGTGACCATTCATTCATTTGCGCTTCTATTTCTTCGACAGGGACTGGATGATGCTGGGAAAGAGGGACAGAAGGAGGCTTCTTGGGGGTGCTGTTTCTATCGATGATATGAGGACGGATTGTGGTTTTCGGATTAACGTTTGTATCGTCTCCACCAGCAGCTGCCACGTTTTGCGCATATTCGTTCTTGTACCTAATCTTATCATGCTTTGCCATAAGCTCATATTTTTCCCTCTGCTCTTTGGTCAGCATCTTGAAGCGGGCCTGGCATTCAGTGGAAGCTTCAGCCTTGGTAGCCTGCGGGAATTCCATTTGGACACGAGGTAGTTCATCGATTCGGTAGAAGCTACAAACAATGTAGTGCAACAAAAATATGGAGTGTGTAAGGGGCAAGTACCACAAGACAAAAAAACAAACGGAATAGCAACCGAGACTTACTTGAATGCACTCTTGGCACGCCGAGGTTCCTTGTTCATGCCTGCCGGTAACGGGTTCTTCCGGGGCCGACCAGGTTTTCCTTTATTTACCTTTGCAGCTTCTTGTGCCTCGTTGACAGAATCAGGATTTCTACCCTTGAAAACAGCCACTTCTCGAGCGTAGCGTTCTTTGTCTGCAGCAGCCAAATCCTTGTATTCCTGCTTTTCGGCGTCTGCCAAGTCTCTCCACCGTTGACCACAAACAGCAGCTGCTTCACCGAAAGTAATCGAGGGATTTTCTTCAAACACATCTCCCATTATTTTTCGTTGGTAGACTGCGTCGTAAGGAAGGTAAGCGAAATTCAAATGTTGGACAATGGCTTAATAGGCAACAATCACAATCCTTCCACCCAAAATCTGAGCCTAACTACGAAATACTTACAAACAAAGGCACCGAGCGGATTTTTCGGATCATTGACACCTTTTTTCTTACGTTTGCCGTTGCTTTTTGTCGCCGGTACAGCTGCGGACAGCGGAGGAACAGCTCTGGCAGTGATACTACCGGCAGTGCCTGTATCTGCTGGCAGATCGCCTGTGTGGTTAGCTTCTCTACGCAATGTATCCTCAGCAGCGGACGCCAGCAAATCAAACGCGCTCCTGGCGTTCTTCACGGCAGAAGGAATCTGCTCCTCAGCCTCAGGAGCAGCTTCTCTCGAGGCTGCAGCTGGTGCTCCCAAAGCCAGTGAAGCCGCCACTTCCACGTTCTGCCCCCGGACAGCTGGAAAGTTGTCCTCGGCCCCTGAAAAAGTTTGATCACCTCGGCTGCCACCATGAACTCCCATGCCCCGAAGGAATGATCCGTGTTGCAGACCAGCGCCTGCGGCTGCTTCCAAGACATTGGCTCTCCAACGTTCATCTTCTTCGACCTGAGCTCGCAATCGGCGAATCTGCTCAGCTCGGGAGGCCGGATCATTCAGTACAGCGGCAATACCAGGGTGCTGCCCCCATGGAGGTCTAGCAGCAGCAAGAAGAGCACTTTGATGAGCAGCTAGCTGCTGCTGGTCCTGTTCTACAGCCATACGATTTCGCATTTCCATGGCTTGCATATGTCTCAACACTTCATTATCCGCAACAGCCACACCTTGCATTCCAATCCCACCGTGGTGGAAACCAAAAGGATTCGCCGCAACGCCCATAGTTCTCTGTCTCTCTAGAGCAGCCAGCGCATCTTCGATGGTAGCAGGTTGCTGATGTTGGCGAGGGTTGTATGCAACTCCTGACATGGGAACTTCAGGTACAGCACTACCGGCGGCCTCGTCTGCGGATCCTGTTCCACCTTTCTTCTTTCGACCATTCTTGACACCATTACGTCGTTCGGCTTCCGGAGGATCTATGCCTCGAGCTTGATTCGCCCTGGCCCGAGCATGTTGCAATGCTTCTTCGGGGTCAAAGGGGGGTTGATACATGGTCACTGGCAACACAAAGCTTGCAAAGGAGTGTGAAGCTAGCTGCAGTTGGCAAGATGCCCAAGGAGAAAAGATATGATTGGCAATTATAAAGACTAACAATGGAAGAGGTAGAGTTAGAGTAAAAAACAAAACAGAAACAGTAGTTAGACGTGTTGGTAACGCAGTTGGACAGTTGGACATTCACGATTCGTCTACGGAGGTGATGCACATACGAAGCGAAAAGAACACGATGTGCTCAACTCGGCAGCGAACGGCGTGGTGCGGTAAAGTTGCGATAAGGGCATCATGATGCCATGTCATTGTCGTACATAACACAAGTGTGGCGATGGTTCGTCCAGCAACACTCAAGACAATAGGCGTCGACAGTAGATGCGGTACGCTTACCTTCCGACCTTAAAACGACCACGGAGACTGTGACGATGAAGTTTTGTGATCAAGTGTCTCAACCAGAAATGCAATGATGTTTGATTTGCCAAGGAAAAGATGTTATGCTTGTATAAATGCTGTTGTTGCGTTTAGATAGTTGTAGATCAACAAATATTAATAGTAATACCGGTTGTAGTACAATTACAATTGGTTGATGTAAAAAAATAATTGATGTTGAGATTATTACGTCGTACTACTCGTAGAGTACTCGAGTACCAGTAGTAGTACTAGTACTAGTCTACCACTACTCTACTAGTAGCTAGAGTTTACTAGCTAGTAGTAGACCTACTAGTAGTAGTCTTTTGATTTTGCACCAAAGCTTTTTACTTGCTTGGTTCGCATCAGGCCTCGTACCGTGGTACTGTAGTAGGGTACCTGGTACCAGGTACCTTTTGAACAGTCGTATGTCCGCTCTACTACCGTACTAAGTACTGGTGGCAACGTACCACCAGTACAATGAGCATTTGCAACTTTTTGTTGATGACTACGTACCAGGTACTATCTGGTACCAGCCACCAGCCCAGCGACCGAAGAAGGTACGACGCAAATTATTGAGGGTAGTAGATCTGCGATGCTTTCAGTCTGGACCTCTTCCGGGTTCATGTTCGTTTTACATATGGGGCTTTTTACTGCTGACGAAAGTGTAGAGTGACTACCTTCAGCCGTGTTCTCTTGTAAAAAAAAACAGACTCGAATTACTAGTAGCTCTAGCTAGCTAGTACAGTAGGTACTACTAGCTAGTACTAGTAGAGTACTAGCTAGTAGTACTAGTAATATTGAGCACCATAGTACCAGTACCAGGTACTGGTGCTAGTACTAGTACCTACAGAACTCGTACTAGCTACGGTAGTACGTACTCTAGTAGGTCAAGCTAGTAGTAGTACAGTACTACGGAATTTCAGACCCTACTAGTCTACTACTGGCAGTAGCTTCTCCACGACTAGTACTACTGGTACTAGTAGTACGGTAGTAGTCTACCAGGTAGTACTGGAGTTCTACTACTACTAGTAGTAGTAGTAGACTACTACCTCCTGGTACTAGAGTAGCTACTAGTAGTAGTAGTGTAAGTAGTCCTACAAACTACAAGTGGACTAGCTAGAGTAGGGCCTCCTGATAGTAGAGTAGTACTAGCTAGGCAGTACTAGTAGTATTACTAATAATAGTAGAGGAGTAGAGTACGCCGTACAGTAGATAACGCTCAAGGAAGTCCACTGAACTTCAAGAAAAAACCTACACGAGTGCTATTACTACTGCTACTATCATAATACACTAGTCACAGTAGCTAGTAGAAGCTACGAGTAGATAGCTACAATAGATCGTACCTGGTACTAGCTAGTAGATATACTCGAGTAGCCAGTAGTAGACCAGATGCTGCGCTGCTACTGTTGTACAGCATTCTTCTAAAATATGGTCTTTGACCACAGAGCTGCATGCACCATCAGTAGAGCTTCGGAACGAGAGAAGCGCGGCTGCGATGTGAGATTTTTCAGCTAATAATAATGGTATTTTGTGCAAAATAAGGAATCTATTATAAAGTACTTGGAATGGAATTTTGGTGTCATCGTTTAAATTTTTTGTTCGTGTGAATGATAGTATGTGGTGGGGGCGGCGACGGCGAGTGTGCGTTTTGAGCGAACAGTTGCTAAACGGATGTTTAGCAGGTAACATAAATACTTTATCATGATCATATCACAGAATTACATTTCACATTACTTGACACTGATTGACGTGCCGGCAAGTTTTGGATATGTTTATCCACATAAGGCTGGTCTTGTATACCTCAACATGAGAATGTCGGCAACCTCTTCCAATTCATCGAGGGCCAAGTCTAGATCCTCCCGAGTATGAGCTGCCGATATGCAGAAACGTGCCCGAGCCATGACCAAAGGTACCGCTGGGAATCCAACGACCACTGTAGCAAGTCCTCGCTTGTAGCATTCTCGTGAAAATGCTCGAATCTTGGTTGGCAAGTACAGCATCACCGGCATAATGGGAGAATCGTAGCGACCCAACGTCAAGAAACCCATCTCGTTCAGGCGCATGCGGAAATAATTGGAATTGTCTCTCAATGCTTGAAGTTTTTGTTTCCCAACATTAGTTCCATCTTGTCCTTGCATAATCTATGTGATACAAAGAAAACGATCAAATAAGTACAGTAATCGCTTTGGTTTGAATTCCACACGTGAAAAGAAAGTCGAATTGACGTACCTTGAAAGCGGTCAAGACTTGTTGACAGACGACAGGACTGAGGGAGCTGTGGCAAGAGCTGCCAGCACACTTTCGTCGAAGATTGTCAATGACACTTTTGGATCCGGCAACGTATCCTCCCATGCCACCAAAACTCTTGGTAAAAGTACCCATCATGATATCCACATCGGCAGTATCAACTTCGCAGTATTCGGTGATGCCTCGACCGGTAGGTCCCATGGCACCAATGGAATGGGCTTCGTCTAGATAAACGTAAACTCCATATTTTTTGCAGACCTTGATAACATTCTTCAAATCACAGTATTCTCCTTCCATGGAGTAAACACCTTCTACAATGACCATAATCTTGCCCCAAGGGCGGCGTGTACGAGGACGACCGTGAATAATGGCGTCGCGAATAATTTGATCCAAATGATTGGTATTGTTGTGTCGAAAGACACGAATGGCAGCACCTGAAGCTCGAGCGCCATTGACAATACTGGTATGGTTCAATTCGTCGCTAATAATCAAATCACCTCGCCCGACCAAGGCAGGAATGGTGGTGGCGTTCGTATTGAAACCCATATTTAGAACAACACAATCTTCTTTGCCCACGAAATCTGCTACGGAGCGTTCCATTTCCTTGTGAAGAGCAGAGGTTCCGAATTCGGTCCGAGACGACTGATTGCATACGGGAAAGTTCTCCAGAGATCCCATGACATCGTCCTGACAGGTATTCTTCCAATCATCGGCAAATCCCAAGTAATTGTAACTTCCCAAGTTCACACACTTTCGAGCAGCGTATCCATCAGGCGACTCTGTGTAAAACTCGCCATTCCTGTATTGCTGCTGCTGGTCTTCAGGCAAAGACTTTAGTGGCCCCAGCAGCTTCATGGACTTTAAACCATCGTCACTAACGCGTTCCAAAACATCAATGTGAGCTCCCGGATTGGAGCAGATGGGACGATTCCAGCAATCTTGAATACGATGATACAAACGACGAGTATAAAAGTGTTCCCAGCTCTGGACAAGTGGAGCATAGTTGTTCTTGCTGTTACTGGGGTATCGCTCTTCCTTCGAGTTGTATCGCCCCCCAAAGATGGAGGCAAAGAAATCTCGACCACGTCCAATAGAAATCATGACCAAGAAACAAAAGTAGGTAAACAACGCCGTGATGCGAGGAATCGTGAGTTCCTCTTCGGGCGGTGCCGGGTTGCCTGGCAACGAGTGAGTGGCATGCATAGCCCGGTCGTGAACTGCCAGTTCATCCAGTTTGGAACGCACATCGTCGTAGGGATCCTCTCCCAACGATTCATCGTAGCCGGTAAAGCAGTCCTCCGTATCAGAGGCTACACCAGATGACTGAGACGAAGCTTCGACGTGTTCCACTTCCGGCATGCAGTCCTCTCCAGAGACGAGAAGGGATGTTTTCCCCTCAATCATACGACGCCGGAGGAGTGCCTTGGGGCCCAATATCAACGTCATCGTTTCAGAATAATAACTTAAACTTAAATTAGGGTAGGGGTATGTTAGTGATTCAACTGCGTGCCGTAGTTGTGATGGACTAGCTACAAGAGGTGATAGGTAACGTTCGTTTCTTGATATTATTATGTCGTCCCGTGTCGTCTGTATGTGACCTCGTCGCTTCTCATCTAAATTCACGGGTCTGCTCGTGTTTCCTTATTTTCACCGGTACAGTAGTAGTCTACTGGTACTACTAGTCTAGTAGTGGTTATCAGGCAATTATTAGTGAAACTAACTTGTGACAAACTCCTACACTGCACTGGTAGTAGTCTACCTGGTGCCTGGTAGTGAGGTAGTCTAACAGATACCCCGGAGTATTTTTTGGTTGCTTACCAGCAACTGATGACCATCCAATTCGTCGCGGTGCTGGTGGCTCTGACACACTCGGACCACAAAAGAATATGCTGATTTATGATAGTGTCTGTAATTTGAAAACAAGCTCATGTCATATCGAATTTTTTCAAGGGAAAAAAACTCATACCATTTATGACAATGACAGGGTAACTAGCCTGTCTTTGTTCTCTATTTATGAATATTCAAAGTATGTAAATATTCAGTACTGAAGAATGTATAACCGCCGATCAACGCTAAAAAATTAAATTCGGCAGAGTGAAGTCGGCGGCATAATAATGAAGAATGAACAGAGCATTGTTGAAATGACTACTACTAGTAGCTAAGTATGTAGTAGTTGTAACTACCAGGTACCTGGTACCAGACTACTGGTACTCTACTACTAGAGTACGACGTAGGTACACAGTTGACTCTCTACCGCCTGGTATACCAGCTAGTAGCTAGTCTACCCGGCAGATACTGCTACTACTAGGTACTAGCTAGCCAGGTACCAGTACTCAGTAGTAAATACTACGGTACCAATGACAGTTTTTGGAGGAGAGATTGTGGTTGGTGAAATTTTTTAAATAATGACTCTTTCGCTGAAAATATATGCCGCAGTCCCGCATGGAAATGCATGGTGTCCAACCAGCAGTGCGACTCTGGTGGTCGTTGAGCGTACCTGGTAGTAGACATCATAACCACGAAGCACAGACGAAGCAAAAGTAAGCAAAAGCCTTAACACCATGACACTTCACCATTCAACGAGAATATTGACATTGTGATATTGTGCAGATTCTCCTTTTTGATCGAGGCAGCGCGCCTGATGGGTTCGCGGCAGTATCCTCCTCCATGGAGGGTGTGGTCCGGTTGTGATCAACTATGTCACCCTTCGGGGTGCCAATGGTTGCCTTCGGGTGGCCTTGGCGCCCTGCGGGCGCCATAGTTGTGATCCCCGCATCAGAACCGCCTTGATTGCATAAATTGTCCAACATTGTGTAATTACGCGTCCCATAACCCTATGACGTAAACTTACACAATTTTTGTTAATTACCAAATTAATTTGTCTTACACAATCCTTTGCCAACTTAACTAATTCGCAGTTT
>Ga0210036_1000451_pt1 | contig 49030 bp, 44 predicted proteins | sample CryGeymeta201515_FD_185469 | JGI IMG/M metagenome (GOLD analysis project Ga0210036, IMG submission 185469) | Groundwater microbial communities from Crystal Geyser aquifers in Utah, USA - Crystal Geyser metaG 2015-15 (SPAdes) (version 2) | ecosystem: Environmental > Aquatic > Deep subsurface >...
AAAGGCACAACTTGTGCTTCTCCAGTTTGCGAGCGAACGAAGAGTGTTTCTCGCAGTGGTGTACCTCGTCTCCAGCGTGGAAGCGAGGATGATGTCCCCTTGCTCCTGTAGTAGGAGAAGGAGCAAGTTAACTTGGTTTCTGGCCGGGGTGTAGTAGTTGCCATGGGCAAAGTCTCCAGAGCTTTGTGGTTGAGTTGATTTGGAGTTTTGATGAACCAAATCAGTCCTCCGGTTGCGATTCCAGTTGTTACACTGAGTGTCGTCGCCTCCGGAACTCGCATAAGGGCTACAGGACCTACAGGGGTGCTGTAGTGCTGTTAACTTCAGTGGGAGCCGGCCGTGGAGCCGGCTATAGAGGCTCATGGTGTCTGATAACACGTAAAAAGCTAGTGTGGAGACTATAGAGTAAATATGAATATTATGGATAGACTGGACTACTTGACTAGACTAGTGTGTGGATACAGAGCAAGCATAGGCACACGACCTAATAGAGAGAGACCTAACTCCTGAGTCCTATGGCAGTCCACCTGGGCTTAATTTGGTACAGCACGTACCTCTAGTAGTAGTAGTAGTAACCGGAGCCCTAAAACGAGCAGATAATACAACAACAAAAAGTAATGACATTCTAACCGACAACGAGCGCGATTTCCTGTGTGCCTGTGCATTACAGCATCTACCTCTATCTTGCATATTTCTATTAAAGCAGCAGCATTACCTAGCAAATTTGCGTTCGATTTAACGATGGCAGCAACTATCGTTCACATGGCAACTGGGTTGTTTGAGGAAGCCAAGGACTATCCACCTCATGCCTGGCTAGATGATCCTCGACTGCCCCTCTTCACTTTTACTTGGGACGATCGAGAGTTTGGTTTCTATGCCATGAGTATCACGTACTGGACAGAAATTTTGGTGGTAGGTACTAACAAACTTGTTAACGTCTCGTGAATGTTCATTCAAAGTTACCAGTGTCCTCTGAATCCTTTCGTATAATTGCACAAGCCCCACCTCGACTCACTCGCCTCTTTCTGGTATACCTTTCCCGTTACGACTTTAGGTCATGGCGTTTTTGGGAATACTGGCAGCTGGCTTCTCACAACTTGTATATTATTGCGTGATCCCAAATACGAGAAAGGCAGCAGCTTACATGATTGGATACGGGCTCATCATTCCATTTTGGCTCTGGTTTCCCCAAGAAGTGATTCGCTACATTGATGTTCGGAACAAAATATTTCGATTTTGTATCGCTGCTGTGACTCCGTCACTCTGTGTTTTTCGTACGACAGAAGGTACGTGGTGTGCGAGCATTATTTACTTGTGGATGGCTGGATGATTGAAAATGCTATTTGACGTATGCATACATGCAATCTCACTTCTCACACCGTTTCCATCATGTAACACCGGCCATTGCGGTCACAAAAATCCCAAATATTTGACAAATTAGCAATGCATGGTTTTACACCAGAGCACGCTACACAATCTGCAAAATCTTTCATGATTTATTATGGGCTGCCAATGGTGGCCAGGTATGATCCTTACATGAAAGAGTATGTGAAAGCTTCGCCAGCTCATATCCGCCAGCGATTCTGGCAGGTGTTAGGTTCCTACGTCTATACTGGAACTGTTTATTCCGTATTTTTCATGTTTCCCAACCACTTTCCTTCCTGTGGTACACGATACACGGACCATCCCATGACGCTAAGCTACATTTTGAGCAATGTGAGCCTAAGGAACACTGCCTTTTATACACGTAAGTTGTTTTTTGTGGTTGTGGGCTAGACTTTACAATCTTTACTACCGATATGGACGTGCATTCCTTCTTACAGCGACCCTTGGATGTTCTTGCAGTGTTGTTTGAAGCGACACTGTCCACCAGTGGCAACGGGGGTAACTTTGTCTCGACTCTTTTGACGGGATATGAAATGGAACCATTTATGAGGAATCCCATTTTTGCCTCGAATACTTGCGCTGAATTTTGGAACAAACGTTGGAACAAGCTGATTCAAACACTCTTGTCGCGCGGGATCTACCGACCAATGCGGCTCATTCTCCCCACCTACGTTGCGCTGCTTATGACGTTTGTCATCAGCGGTCTGTTTCACGAGTGGCTCATGATGATTATTTTCGCCCCCTTGCCAGAAGAGTTGAATGAGAACGGGAAGTGTGTTTCGCCAAAATGTTTTAATTTGACTCATGGTTCAGCGGTGGTATTCTTTTCTTGGATTGCCTTCATCATCACGATGGAGTTTCTTTTTACTCCAAATTATTTTTTCAAGCAGCCGGTTGTCACGTACAAGTTTCTCTGCTCAGCCCTGACATCTCTTGGAGGTATTTTCTTTCTGGATCCGTATGTTCATACTCGCTTTTTTAATGAAGGATACGTGGGATATTTCATGGTTCACCCGGTTGGAAAGTGGGTGTAATCTTCACAAATGGCATTTATGGATCTATGTACATAAAGCTAAAATGGATGCCTAATGTTTAAAAATACTTCATTGCGGTTGGTTTTTCCCTCCTCTTGTGTGTGCCCTCCCGGGGCATTTCTCCCGAGGTGGATAGCATGGTCAAAGGTCGCAGGAGTAAAATGTGGATGTCAAGACTTTCTGCTTGACATTGATGGAAAAGACAAAAGACCAAGCAAACAAAATTGTTCGCGACGTACCAACCAAAATTATTCGAATGCGATTTGTAAGGCTACGGGGCAAGTCACTGCTAGTAGCTAAAAGGCTCTGAATGGTGGTATCGAAAACGGCTACTGTACCTGGTACTCAATGCAGCACTGGGCAATAGTTTTCTGACAGCTTGATTTGGCTTTATCTGGTATTTTACTTGTCCGGGTGGTTTGAAAATGTCCAACGGCATCACGTGCGTTAATTATTTTTTTCTTCGGCCGTCTCGCCTGTTCGTGGAGCCTGCTGGAATTTCTACAACTGCTAGACTACTCTAGTCTACTACCAGCCATTCGTAGGTCGCTTCTCTGCTAGTAGTAGTACTTTGCTAGTAGTAGCTGTAGTCGTAGGCAACGTGGCGCACGATTAGTGACAGCTTATTAAACAGCGTGTTTCTGTAGGCGGGTTTGCGCGTTGTGAGCAGCAGCAACAGCAGCCAACAGCAGCAGCGAGACATCAGCATATATTGGATAACAACTCGGCAAACTAAGGTCTTTGCTGTTGTTGATTAACTATCCTGATATCACTACCGCGTCGACTTAGACCTATCTTCCTCTTACTATATTCGTTTAACCACAACAACTATCAGTTCGAAGTAGATCTAAGTCAGGTTTTTGGAGGTTTTTTGGGGTCTTCATCTCCTCTACGGAGTAGACGCCTGTTTTTGTTCGTGCTCTCTGAGTTCTGAGTAAACTGTAGCCCTACTCGTTCTTGGTATTGCGTATATCCATCCATCTATCCACACATACAATCCCACGCTAGTTCTGCACTGAAACCTTATCTCCCGCGTACCTTTGTATCAATCTTTTCGAGATAACAACATACTGTATAAGCGCTTTTAAGGCTCTCGGTTCCAATACCTCAGTCACACCATTTCGAACATTGACAGTATGGCGAGTGCTCTCACGATGGTCCGCTCTCAACCCCCGGGCACGAAAAGCAAAAAACCACCGCCGCCACCACCCCCTCCCAGGAAAAAACCACCACCTCCCCCCCCTCCGCCCAAAAATGGTGGACCACCCAACCACCCTTCCCAGCAATCTGCCAAGCGTCCTGCGGATCCTGTCGCTGCAGCGTCGGCTCCCAGTGCTAAGCGAGCTCGCAAAGCGTCTGTCTCCATTCAAGCTCCCGTTGTGCTCCGTGACGTGAATGTCTTTCTGAAGAAACATCAAGTCGGACAGGGCACATACGGGTACGTATTCTGTCTAACTACTAGTCCATGAAACGTGTTTCTCATCCTTTCGAGCGACACATGACTGACAACGTTCACTTATCCTTTATGGTCCACCCTTCATCGTACTACACCAAATCACTTTATGAACCCATCTTTGTGTATTTATTAGGAGTGTTTTTGTTGGTCAAGACCGAGAGACGAATGATATTGTGGCCTTGAAGCGCATCAATACGGAACAAGAGGCTAATGGGTTTCCTATTACCGCTCTCCGCGAGGTGAAAATCCTCAAGGCGCTCAAGCACAAGAATATTGTTAACCTCAAGGAAATTGTCACTTCCAAGGGTGAGTCGCGAGGAAAACGTTGGCCATGTATTTTCGTTCGTTCCAAGCGAGGAAAGGATCCTGCTTGCTTGGCAGACTCTCAGTTTCGCACGTCGACCCAATTTTCTACGGGATGACATGCAGTTCAAACTGCCAATACCAATTGCACGGCTACTATCACGGAGCACTCTTTTTTTCGCACGCGCTCTGTATAAGTCATTGCGACATTTATTCCCTGTTCTCTTCTCGAACGCCTCGTACCATTCGTAACTCGTCCACAATGAGACAATATCTCTAACAAACTTCTTCTTGCTTGTGATTGTATTGTACAACACAGACAACACGCAGATCCCCAAAAATGTTTTCATGGTCTTTGAATACCTCGAGTACGATTTGACAGGGATCCTTGAAACTCCCGAGATTCGATTTTCGCAGGATCATCTCAAGTCTTGGTCGCAGCAGCTCTTGGCCGGTACCCACTACATGCACAAGAACAAGGTCATTCATCGTGATCTCAAGAGCTCTAACCTCTTGATTAATAAGCGTGGAGAGCTCAAGATTGCCGATTGGGGTCTTGCTCGCAGCTGGAACAGTGAGATGAAGCGCTTGACTAACAAGGTCATTACGCTCTGGTACCGCCCACCGGAACTTTTGCTAGGATGCAACGAATACACTCCCAAGATTGATATGTGGAGTGTGGGTTGTATCATTGCCGAAATGTTTCGTCGTTCGGGCTTTCTCAAAGGTGCCAACGAAGTCACCCAGCTGGACTTGATCTTCCGCACGTGCGGGCACCCCACCGAAGCTAGCTGGCCAGACATTCGTAAAACGTGCCGTCTCTGGAAGCAGTACGAACCTTCTGCAGGAGAACCTCGCTTCCCAAATCGGCTCCGCGAAGCCCTTCGATCGCAGCTTCCCAATCCAAAATGGATGACGGACAACGCTGCTGATTTGATTGAGAAGCTCATGATTTTGAATCCAGAGAAACGCTGGAGCGCCGAGCAAGCCTTGGACTCGGACTACTTTTTTGAAGCCCCGATTGTCAAGTCGCCCGACAAGCTCAGCATGAATTTCTCGGTCACTAGTGTACATGAGTGGGAATGTCGACGAAAGTACGAGCAGATGATGGCTCAGCGCAAGGCCAAGATGCAGGCCGCTGGGGCCAATTCTGCGAACGGCTCTCGTCCAGATCCATGAAACGCAACCTAGTTGAGCGCATGTACCGTGGTCTAGCACGATCCCACACACCCTTTCCTCTATCAATTTGCATCCCTCCTTTTTACGAACTCCGTTGTAACAAAACTCAAAGAAACAAGAATAATTTTCGAAGCAGGTTCTTCTCTCTACAATTCCGACCTGTGCTTACATGTTGAAGTGTATCTTGTGTTCCTGATTACCCGTGGCTAACCAAACCCACTTCACAAAACAAATCATAGAAAATGGAGCAGCACGTCAAAAATGTTGCACCGCCAAAAAATAAAAACATTCTTTTATCGCTATATGTTGCACTGTAGACAAGATCGTTCTACTCTACTACGAAGAATCAACATATCCTTTTACTCTGCCACGCTTAGATAAACTAGTCGCATTTGAGTCCTCCATTTGCAACAGCTCGGTACTATTCATTTAAAAATCAATAAGCAGGAATAATGAGAAATTGAGACGACGAAGGCAAACAACGTTGAACACGAAGCAAACAATCAAACTTACATATCGACTGTCGCAATAAGTAGGACGACCGGAGCTTTGTTGTGCAGCAACATCTGCAAGCTTATCATCATACCGCAGTCGTTCTAGCATGGCTGGATTGTACTCATCGAATTTTGGCTTGACCGACAAGGACACATTGTATGCAACACATGAAGCAACCCATAATGCTCCAGCTCCCAGAGAAAACAATTTGAGTCTGTCCACGACAGGTTTGACTTGATCCTCGTACAGCAATTCATCTCGTAGTTGCTCTTGCTGGCTTTTTCTTTCAAAATCACCGTCGTACCACCCGGATTCTTCGTATTCAATAACATTATTGGTCAATCGTGCTCCAATGTAGCTCCATCCCGAGTATATCCTGATCAATATGAAGACAATTACTAATGTGGCACCAACGTTGGCAGCGGCGAGTTTTTGCATCAGGTATCCTGATTCAATATGAAAGTGCAATGGATTCAAAGTGTCAGAAAATGGATAAGCGATACTCGAACAAGAGGAACAAAGGAGAATGTCCTTACCCTCTTGTGTAAAAGTTGCTCCTGCAATGGGATAGCATCTGCCGTCGCGTGGTAGGGAAACATGATCAGAAGTGTGAGGGTCCAGTTTGTAAAAATCATGGAGCTCTATCGTGTCAACGAAACTGCTTACATGACTGCAAAGAGAACCGAGTAGACTGTCGCCAACCGAGAGAATAATCCCAAGTTTCCACTCTCCAGAGCGGCCCAACCAAACATGGGCTGAGAAGTGACATCTAGAAACTCATTCACTGGTCTCTGATTCTCTGGCACCGCGTCGGCTCCAAAACTTGTTTCAGGTCTCATGGATGTGCCATCATCCTCTTTCCCAACAGCCAAGGCCGAGCTTGATGCTCGAGAAAAGGAAATTCCGTGTGTGATGGAGGGTGTAACAAAGGCTACGGCACAGTTGTGGGAAAGTGGGCCAGTCAAGGCCAGCATCAGGAGACAAGATTTCATTTCTTTTACTTGTGCCTATTACTGTTTTTCTGCTTGTAATTTTGTGTTTTTGATGGGATTGCGCGTTGGTTGCTGTTTATTTGCTGGTATGCTGTGCTTGTGCTATGCTTGTGCTGTTCTTGTGCTGTGCCTGTGCGTGTTGTGGTCGTGTACTGGTGCTCTTTCATCATGAGTCGATGTTGTAGTAGTGACAGAGCAATGATCAATGAGAAATGAGAAAAAAGTGGTCGAAGCCACGTCATAAAAGATGAAATACCTATGTTTGATCCACCCGAGCATATCTGAAATATTTCTACTTTCTCGTACTCGAGTACCTGGTACAGTGAAAAGAAGAATTCTAATGATGATAATGATGCATTCAGGCCCTGTATCAGCATCCAGGCTCTGGATCAGCATCTGGGCTACTATCTCAGGCCTCATAGAGATAATGTTGGCTGTGCAGCTACGAAAGACAATACGGCCTAATTAAGACTTCCTATCATTAAATAGTCCATTATTTACGTTTCAATAGCAAGCATACTCAATCCAAGTCTATTCTCCCTTATCCTTCTTGTCATCGTCATTCTTTTTCTCTTCTCTCGTGTTCCGTTTCATGTTTGGGTCAATTCTGCTCATATCCACTTCGAATTGAGGCATTCGGTTAGACACAAGCTTCCCAATGAGAGGAATTTTATCAGGTGTTTTCCCAAGGAGAGAACTGACTGTGCAGTATCCAATGGCGGCCAAAAGCGTGAAAAACACGGCATCACTTCCAATTTCGGTCACAGCTTGCGGCACCTGAACTCCGCCCACGCCCTGAACAATGACAGCGTAAAGGGCCGCGAGAAGACCAGGAAAGAACAAAAATATATCTAAAAAGATAGCTTGTTGCATATTGAATCTTCAGGAAAATGAATAGTCAGTCAACCGGGCAACTTCATCTGTGCAAGACATTCTATACACAGCAGACGGACTTACCTAATCAATTTGTTGATGCCTGGGTTGCTGGACAAAAAGTTGAGAGCAAAAAATGCAATCAAACCTCCAAATGGGACAGCCTTGTAGAGAGCAAATAAAATGGCAACAATTGTGACCAGTGGATTGTCTGTGTTTTCCATAATGATGAACCTTCCAAATTGAAGTGAATCCATTAGAGGAAATAAGTACGGAAGAATAGACAGCAATTTCTCAGATCCTGTAGGTTCTCTATCATTTATCATTGCCAAGGACGCCTCCAAATACTTTGCCATTTCCTTCTCCATTTTAGCAGCCTTGTCGGCTTCTACAGCAGCTCTCTTCTCTTCGATAGCTAGTGCCTCCAAGCGATTACGAAATTGATCCACTCCCTTAAACTCATCTAGCTGCAGGACTCCGTCGCCGGAAGTATCAAAATCCTCCATCAATTTCTTGACTCTTCTTTCTGGTAATTCCATCTTGAACGACTTTTCGAGACCTGCCTTTAGCTCATCAAGACTAATTTCTCCATCCTTATTGGTGTCGAACTTGATAAAGGCTTTTTCTGCTGCGTCTGCCATTTGCTTAGCTCTTTCTGCCTCTAATTCCAATGCCTCCGCTCGCAACTTCGCGGCCATGGATTTTAATCGTTCGATTTCATTGTCCTTTTCGGCCTGTTCTTCCGATGAGGAAAACAAAGTTACGGGCGACGCCTCGAAGCGAGATGTATCTAATCTGTGGCTGATACGTAAGGATGCGGGAGCAGCGGAAAAGGCATGAATCACGTCCACCACGAAGAGAACTATGGCCACAAGTCTGGCTGAGAAATGAAGAATAGTCATTGTTTTATCTAGCTAGATATGTTGGAGTACATAATAGCTGGCGGATTCCTTTTCTGTTGGCTGCTGTGAGAAGATCAGAAAACGCAAATCTTTAAAATTTTTGACTTCCACGTCACAACCATTATTTTATTGCTATGATTTTTTTGTTTTGCTAGAAAATGTACAGTAAGATTACGGGTAGTAGAAGAAAAGCTATACTATGTAGTATCCTTCCCTATCCTTTTTCCTCTCGAACGAGCAAGCTCGTCGCAATTGTCTTCTTAATACACAACATTAGAATGGGTGAATGGCACGCCTACGTTTTCTTTCCAAATTCAATTTTCGCATCGAATTCATCTTCATCGTCAGAATCGGCCAGAAAACCAGAATTGCTGCTCCTAGACACTGGAGCTGGTTTTGGTTCGTCCAATTCCATATTGTATGAGCTGGTTGTGTCCATGGGTGTTGGCTTCTGACTGCTCGGTGGGGCTACAGGGACCGCATTATGCGACAGCACTTTACTAGGTCGATGAACCGGAAGCTCATAGCCGAGCAACGAAGCAATTGCTTCTACGATGCTATTATACTGTGGCGTGATGTTTGACGGGGCTTGAAGCAAGTCAACAATAGTTGAAGGCAATGGTAACGTGACTATCCCAGTTGAAATGAAGAGCACCCAAAAGGACGAGGATAGTGAGTAAATTTCACAATTGACAGACACACCGAAAGCCCAAAGACATCCACGTTTAAATGAAATTACGAAATGCACGTACTATTTTCCCGGCCCTGCACGACGTGCGTAATACGAGCACTTCTGGACATTCGAATCGCATTCCCTAGACAACCAGAAATGTCTTTGAAGGACAGACCTGCTGTTCCAGCTGACAGTGCAGTGCTACCATCTGCCAGAAGGATAGTTGCATTGTCAGATTTAACTTCGTCTGTGGAGAAGAACAGACGTGAGGTGAGGAAACACGTGGTATTTCAGCTACTCGCAAAGAAAACAACGGACTTACTAATTTGGCTCATCACAGTGTCAATGGTCATGTTGACGTCATGATAAGTAATGTCGACATCTTTTTTCTGTCCAAGACGATAGCAGCGATCTTCGCATTGAGCCATAACCATTGGATTCCAGAAGCGATCAACAAACCAAACATGATTTGCGCAGACAAGGTTGAGACCGGTTCCACCAGTCTGCACTGTCATGAGCAGCACTCGGCAATTTGATGAATCATCTTTGAATCGGTCAAGTTCATCTTCGCGTGCATCATTTGGAATATCACCGTCAAATCGAGCCGTCTCAATTCCTAGATCGTGAAACATGGCTTCCAGCAAATCTAAAGAGCCTACAAAAAAGGAGATTCCGACGACACACAACCAAATCGTTGGTCCGTTGTGCGCGCTTTTGACACCATCGAAAAAACAAGCAGCAAACAGCATAAAAGACTTACCTTTAAAGAAACTAACAACCAAAGCCTTTTCGTCAACGGGAATCTTAAAGAAATCTTCAATAATGCTTTCCAACTTCGCGGATGCTCGAAATCCACCCCACAAGTTCTTGCAATACACGCGTCGATAAATTTCGAAATCTTCAGACCCCTCTTCCGCGGCAACACTCCCTGCATGCTTTGTACCTTCCTTTTTCTTTCGGAGCAAATCCTGACGACCGCTATCCAAGCGCAATCGGCCGATCAAAGTTTCACATAGCGGACAGCCTGCACCCTTTTCTTCAAGGTCCTCAACACATGATTCACATGCAAAGTGGCGAATACCTTTTTCAGCAGTTTTGCACATAGTTGCTGGAATGGCTACAATTTCTCCAGTCCCTTTGTTGCTATCAAAAGCAAAATCTTTGTTCTTCGCTTCAACTTCTTCGACGTCGTCAACCATGAGATCATCATCTTCACCATTGATATTTTCATCCTCTAAATTGTCTAGATTGTCGTTCTGCTCCTGTGACACATTTTTTTCTTTTTGGTGGGCTTTGACCTGGCGCTTGCAACAGACACAGCGGTTGTGTTTCTCGAGACTTGTCAAGACATGACTCATGCAAGAACGAGTGGGAGAAAAGAAAACGGTAAAGTTTCGACCTCCTCCGGGAAGCAATGGGTGAATGAGAGCCGACCGCATGCAACCAGCATAGGCGAGCATAACCTCAAAATATTGTCTCATTCGTTTCTGTGAAACAGGATTCCATCCGTTCTTCTCCAATTTTTGAAATTTTTGAAGAATATTCAAGAAGTCGTTTTCGTATTTTTCGTAGACAAATAGTTCCAGAGGCAATGCAGCTACATGTTTGCAGGTGACTGTCTTAGTTGGTAAGTTGGCTGCAATTACGTCCTTTCCCCGACGAATCAAAAATGCTTGATTCCAATCTCGAATCGATTCGACTACACTGCAAGCAGCAGACGATTTTGTGGCTTTCTTCCACCATTTCTCGTTGGCGCTTTCGTCAAGGGGGTCAATGTAGGTCATGAGGCTGGCCAAATCCTGTGTCGAATTATTCTATGGAAGAATGGAATTGGATCATATCGGAACGTATGAGTAGAATAAGCTATGAAAAAAAGACACCGAAATTCTGTAGACGACTTACAAAGGGAGTCCCGCTCATGGCAATCATGCGCTCCGCATGAATACCCAGCAACCCCGCAGCTGCACCCCAATACGTCACGAGCGACTTTAAAAAATGCGCTTCATCAATACAGACAGTCTGGTATGTACGTTCACAATCCATGTATTCACCAAGTGTATCCGTCACAATCTTTCCATTTAAGGACAAAAACAATGTCCGGTCAGAAGCAACAGCAAAGTAAACGTTGTTCAAAGCAATTTTATGTACGTACCTCGCTGATTGTTACTTTGTCTTCTTTGTCGATGTGAAAGTTTTCCTCCTTTCCCTTTTCAGAAAGGTATTGATTTTTCAATATGGCTTGACATTTTCGCGGGGCATTTGGAAGAAGAGCCGACGGTTTGAATGTCTTTGTTTTGGCGTCGCCCCACATGTTTCGCATTTCCGTCTGCAAATCGTAGCGGTTGCAGAGTACGAAAATTTCTCCCTTCAATCGATATTCTGTTTTCTTGGCGACAAATCGAAATATTCGCTTGCCGTCTACACCAGCCTTTAGCAATGTTTCATGCCACTGCGTAAGTACTGCATTATTAGGACTTACAATAAGGGTCGGCTTGATTGGCGTCTCTTTACACCGGGCGATCGCATTCCGCAACAGGCACGCCACCACGGCTTGAACAGTCTTGCCTAGTCCCATGTCATCGCTAATTTTTTTCAGAGAATTAAATTGTTAGCACCACTAGTGAGCAAATACACTGTACTGTCATTAGGATCATAACACAACTTACGCCAAAAGCACGCCTCGATCACTTCCCTTCCGTCGTGGTTTACAGTTCCGTAGTACCTTGACAACCCAATCAAAAACAGCGTTGTCGTGGGCTTCCGGGGAACTTTCGTTGTGTTCCTTCAACATCATCTTTCCAGGAAAGTCGTCAGGAACACCCACCAAAGCTCGTACGCCGTGAAATTGATGCTGGAGCAAGACGTAATTGCAATCCACTTCGAACACAATCACTTGCAAATTGCGATCCATTGCGTTTGGAATGCTGGCCAATGTTGCTTTCTTTTCGGCGGGACTGAGATCCGGAAAGGCTTCGACAAAGCTCGTCATGGGCCGCATCCGGCTACTATTATTCTTCGACGCTTGCGTTTGTTTCAAAGGTTTTGTTGGTTGCTGTTGGCCTTTGTTGTTGATGCGGCATGTGCTGTTGTTGGAGAAGAATGATGTGCATTCCTTCTTTTTCTTTGAACTTTGGCATGTGCTCAAGCGTTGGTTGGGGTGGTCGTTTTCTGCTCCGGAAGCAACGGTCCGCTTCCTGTTACTACTCGGAGTAGTTGTTACTGGCATGGTTGTTGCCGTTTTCTTTGCAATTTTCTACAGAAGAGAGAAGAGTACTGTAACTTGTTGTTGAAAATGATGATAATGGAAACGAACAATCGAAAGTGGCAGATTCGTCGCCTTTACTCCTACTCGTGCCGTGGGCCCAATGTAAATGGACGTTGATGGATTGTTAGATTAAGTGATGATTATGTTTTCAATTTTTCATGTTGAGATTCACCATGAGAGGAGCAACGTGTGCTTCATTTCTTGTCATTGTGGCCTGGCAAAATAACTCTACTACTAGTACTACTATTCTAGTCTACTACTACTACTAGCTACTACTAGTCTACTATGGTGCACTACTCCTAGTAGTAGTGTAGCTATTACTCGTACCCAAAACTTTGCGCCAAAACGAGAGAGAAATGGCACAAGCCGGACGATGCGATCTATCCGGAATATACCTCACAATTCAAGAAAATTTTCTTATTCCTCGTGTACAAACAATTCTTTCAAGGTAGTCTCCGTAAGTGGAGCGAAACTGGCGTCATCCATATAAATTAATTATGACTACTCACACAAGGATAGACCCACGTCTTTGCTAGAGCTTGTAGCACTTGCCACACCCCAGAACCAAGAGCGAAAGCTGGGGTCGGTTACCGGATCGTAGAAGCGAAACTTGGAACGAAGTGCCGTTAATTCATCGGCTGAAAGAGTCGACAGGGCTGGAAAATGAGCCAGTTGTTGTTCGGGTGGATCGGCGTGTGATGGGGATAATCTGGAGGTGAATCTACGGCTCATCGAGTCACCCTCCTTGAGCATGTGAAGTTTGGGCATGGGAAAACGATTCTTTGAGCGTTCCTGCAGAAAAGTCTTAAAATCTTGCCGAATGGAATCATATTTGGGTTCCAGTGTGCCTTGCCCAGACCACACAAATAAGTCGTCTTCGTGATCGGCAGCAATAACACACTTACAAATAGAATTTTGTCGCAGCGAAGAGCATAAAATGTGAGGGCCCGAGTTTTTAAAAGATATGCCAAAACCCACGCGAGGATCACTTACATTATCCCACAAAGATAATGTTTCAGCTGGCACAGACTCTTGAGATATAGTGCCTAAAACAGAGCCAGAGCTCCATACTACAGGTGCCATCATATTGAGACAGTCTTCCAGCGGAAGCCGCAGAAACATGGACCTAATTTCGGCCCGATCGTCGGTAGACTGGATTGGACCAGTACTGAGAAGAGAGCCCCTTCGTAGATGAAATAGGCGCCTCACTGCTCCCGCCAGCTCCGGAGGAAAGGCAAAGTCAAGTGATGTAGATCCGCCGCTTTTTGCTCCCATTGATATTCTTAATGAAACAGAAAGGTATCAAAGTGAGTGAAAAGAGAAAAAATGTTTCACAAAGCTGGCAGAGCACTCGACATAGCTGAGGAAAGACTTACCCACCCAAACTTTGTTCTAGCCGCAGCAGTCGGAACGCCCCGGATACTCTTTGGATGGTAGCATCCAGATCGCGTTGTGCTTCGTAGGCAAGTCGTTCTAACTCGTCTTTTCCAGGCGCGAGCACGACCTCGGTAGTATCTGAAATTTCCCTTCCATACATGGATCTGTAAACAGCTTCTTTTCCCAGCAGTACGGGAATAACTTCCTCATCGACGGAATCTAGAAAATCGTGAACTGTTTTTGCAACTGGTAATTGGTGACTGCAAACGCGCGTGACTAGTGTCTTTCCATCCTTCTCCACATACCGCACGGTGCATTGAATAAATGCATTCTCTTCTATTGGGTAGTGTTCGTTGATGCGGAACATGACTGACAAAGTTGCCAGCGGATCAACGCGACCTAGCGATAACCTGATGAGTGTCTCGGCGACAGCCTCCTTATCTGGCAGCTCGTTTGTTTGAAAATTCCGGCTTGCAGCCATAGAGGCGCCTATGGCAAAAGCAGACCTTTCGTTACTTAGCAGATTCTTTTGATCGGCTTCCAAGAGCTCGCCCGATCCGACCAAGTGTGTCGCCGACAGGAAGCTGGAGTAATGGGGTAGTAAGAGAAAAAGGCAGGTATGAGAGGGGGTGGCTCAAGTCGCGCACACACTAAGAGTGCTCTCAAGCTATACCGCAGAATACAAACTTACGCCGACATTCGCATGTCTACCATACAGCCTTCCAGATGCGTAGAGGTATGATGATTTGATGTGACGGCAATAGTAGGATCAGAGTTAGTAGCTTTGGACTTGGAAATGTATGTTTCGCTCAACAGAAATTCCATATTGTACTTCAAATGGGGCGTTTCAAAGGTTTCGTGAGGAATAACGTATCCACCAGAAGGTTCCACCACTGCCTGAAAGACAGGCATTGCCAGTTCGTGGGCTCCGGTACAAAATACATCAATCCCAACTTCGTGTTCTTGCGCAACAGCGGCAAGCTTTTCGAAGTATTGGACCGCACTGGATAACCGCTCGGGTTTGATAACATCGGCTGGTTTGGTACGAGAAGGAGTTTTCCGTTTCGAAGATCGGTCCATCTCTGGTATAACTACGCTTCCGTCTCCGATGTTAGGGCATCCGTTGGTAAATAATAAAATTTGAGATCTCGTATTGGTTTTGCTTTGACTGATGGTTGCTAAATCAATGGCGCACTGCAAGGCTTCTCCTGTACATCGCGATGGATGCAATGTCGATTTCTTGGCATGAGCTCTCGCCCAAGGAGACTCACGCGGCGCTCCAGAAATTGTTCCATCTACCAACGCTTGTTGCCTCTGTCGAGCCTCCTTACGCTGCTTGAGCATTTCCAGTCGTGACACGACTTTTGGTGCTTCCTCAGGAAAGTCAACTGCCAAAGAACTATCTCCACCTACAGTGGTTCCAAAAACAGCCGAGATGCAACGCCAGAGATAGGACATATCGTCGTCACCATCGGGTCGAATGGTAGCCAAGTAGGGCCGTTGGAGGATTTGACTTTTTCGGTTGGCCAGGTGATCGTCGCTGGTGGCTTGCTGAATGGTACAAACGTCTGCCGCTGCCATCCCTGACAAGCCAAGTTGATACATGGCAACTGTTCTGTCAAAGACAATTAAACCGATCTTTACTTCGTAATTTTCTCCAGGCTTTGGTCGACAGGCAAATTGGATAGCTTCTCCGACGGCATTCGCTTCTCGCCGGCTCAAGTTGGCATCCAATAGTATGATATATGTGCAGGTTGAAATAGTAGCACCAAGGGGCTGTGCGTGTTGAAATTTTTGGTGATATTCCACAATCGAAGTGGACAAGGCGGCTGACAGTAATCCTCCTTGTTGAATCAATTTATCGTCCAAAACATTCTCGTCCGACCCGCACAAGGGACATTCCCAACGATTGTTGTCCAATAATTTACTGTATTGATTAATGTAGGTTAGACACGAAAGGCATATGGCGGGCGGCAAGGCTTCTCCTCCACAATCCACCACGGCCACAACGATATCTGGAGAGTAAGGAGCCATGGGTGTCCATATATATCCCAGGGGGAGCTCCAAGCAATTCTCCATGCCAACTCCAGGAGCACATTTCGTGCTGGAAAACTGGACGCCCTCTCCCGATCTGTAACGAGCTCCTCTTGGCTTGTCCATTATATCGTCTCGGTCGAACACGTCTAGCTAAGATGGAATACCTCTAACACTCCTCGTATTGGTGAAGCTCTTTTAATAAACAACAAGGTTCCCCAGTGAGTATTCAATTAGAACCAGGAGACGAGTGAGTTTTCTTGGGGCAATAAAGCTTGTTGCGACTTGCGACGATGCTGTACGTAATACTGTGGCTGGGATGGCATTATTGTATCGTAATATGTCTGGTACTACAAGTATGGAGTACTTGAAGAACTGTGAAATTTTACTAAACCACCAGGTAAAATCTCTACCATCCTACTCTAGTACTAGCTAGCTATACTGTATTCTCTAGTAGCTACTACTACTAGTAGTAGCTAGCTAGTAGTAGTCTACTACTACTAGCTAGCTACTCCGAGTAGCTACTAGTAGCTAGCTAGTACCATGTAATTACTGTACTGCACAGGCAGTAGTATTTTTTATAGTATTTTTAAATAGTTTAGTATCAGGGAGAGGGCTAGTAATATTTCAGTGATTTAGGGAGAGGATTGCATTGTTCGGAAGATGTGATTCAACATACTGCTTTTAGATGAATCGATTCATTAAGTATTACAACTACAAACGCAGCCGTTTAGCGACAGGCATCATCCTGTCGATATGCCATCGTTTTGACGTGCTCGGCTTCATCGTCCCTGACTGCGCAGAACGCATCAAACAATGTCTGCATTCGCGGTCTTCGCCTCTCTCGAATTCCCTCTTCATCAAAATGCATGGCATCGAACAAATACAAATCACTGCCAGTGTAGTACGTCTTGGCGGCTATATGAGCCGGCTGGGTCTGTAGATATTCCTTATTCCTTCCAAGAAAATTGTCGTACGTCACAAAGGCCACCTCCTCTTCTACCGCTTGATTCAAATTGTAAGCCAGAGTAATTTTTTTATACATGTATAGTCCGATCACAATCCAATAGTAAAAGAATGCAATAGGCTGAGCCACAAATCGATCCAAAAGGCGCTGACTTCCGCCCATTAAATTTCTTATAATATAATCAAAAGATGATGCTGTTCGTTCCGGCTTTCGCTAAAATGGACCATCAAATACTCTGCTTTTCTCCACCAACCAAGCGACTCATAGAAGTGGAGTACAGACGTGTAGGCAAAGGACGGCATTCTTGCAATGTTTTCCAAGACATAAAAGCGAGCGTAGGCTCAATCAATGGAATTTCCTTGAAAGATGGTGTCAAAGAGTAGAGACTTGCAGCTCTTGACGAGCAACTTATTTCGTTTCTGTGTTTCATCATCAACGGCTTTTCCAAAGACGGACGATGGACCAAAGTTAGGCATAAAACACTCTTCTTCCTCTGGCTGCAAAATCTCGGATGCTAAAAGATGCGATTGCGGTGACCTACATGATGCCGGCCGATGCACCGATGTAAATGCACTCCTGGAAGTGATTTGCAATGCTTCGTCGTTAAGATTGGCAGTATTCTATCAAGAGGAGGCGCGCTGAAGCTCAACACAGCAAAGACGATGTTCATCTGCTGCGAGCTTGCAAACAGTGGACCTTTTTGCACGGCGGTTACCGGCGGTTTACAAGGTACTGCGATGTCTTTTTTGTGATGGTTTCGGTTTTGCGCCGATTGCTTGTTAAATCTGAGAATGTATCTTCGAAATGCAAGTTGAGAGCTACTAGACTAATGCCTCCTATTGATATTGCTTCGTTATAATTGGAGCATTCGTCTTTGAGAGTTGATACTTTGTGATTTTTTATCACTCCAGCTCTTCTTATTTCCTCTTGTACAAACAAAAGTAATAAAAAATAATACAATGTACTAGACTACGTAGTAGTATGTCGTTCTGAGCTTACCATACTTTCTGAAGTTTCCAGATTTTACTTCAAAGATTGAGTAGACCTACTAGAGAGTAGGAACAGATCGATCTGTCCGTATCTTTCGGAATCGAAGTTCATGACGTACCTCCTCCAACTCTAAATGAGCGGCCTCCTGTGTCGAATCCAGAGAACAATCCTACTAGCCTACTAATAGTAGTAGTAGTAAGTACCTAGCTACTACTCTAGCTAGTACTCGTACCGTAGCTATCTACAGAAGCCAATAGCTACATGAGAACAGCGTTTTGGTATTGTTTTCCAACAGATACTACTAGCAAAATAGCCAAACAGCCATAGATGGGAGCTCTTGCGGTAGCTGCAGAACTTGCAGCAAAGGAGGAAAGATAGAGAGAGAAAACCAACGCGGTATTTAGAGGAAGTAAAGCAAAAAACCTCAATGAGAACTGAGTGGAGCAGAGATTTACAATATTTGAACGCAGTCACTTTTTGCACCGTAACGCCATTGGTTTCTCTCAAAGAGATAAAACCTTTGCGACAGGCAACTGCATGACGGCAACATCCGGATAGGCTATATATTCGCATCACGGACCGCTATTCTTCGCTTTGTGAGGTTGACACATGCTACTAACCAACAGGCCTGGGAGAAAATGGCGCCTGCCAGTGTCCGAGCAAGCGATTGCCATGATACTTGTCGCATTCAACAAATCCAAAACACGATAAGTCCTCTTCTTACCTGCAGTAGCTAGGTGAATTTAGGATTGTTGATCCATCTACGACACTTGTAGTTGATTCGACGGGACCAGGTTGCATATGAATCGAGAATACCGAAACGACTGTCAGTTTGTTTTATTTGTTCAATTGAAATCCAGTACCAAAGAACCTCTCTTGCTTAGAACCTATGCATGCATGTTGTCGTTTGTACTGCGCGACTCTCCCTCTGCCCCTTGCCCGCTTGCACCAATCTCTTGTCTCTTGTGGTGAAACGGTGAAACATGAAACCGTCAGGTTGCATTGTGTTAACTTTATCTCGTGACAAAACCGTCAGGTTGCATTGTGTCAACTTCATTCATGTTATAGCGAGCAAGAAAATGATAATCTATGCTAAGTTGCAGCGGCGGTTGTGTTCCCTAGTGAATACTGTAGCTGTAGCCACTGATAGGTGTTAGGTGTTAGATTCGTTTATTTTTTATTTTTTGATGTTTTATTATTATTTTTTAGACTTTTCTTTTCCTACCTGGTACGTACTATGGGTTGGGGGTGTTTCTATCACTTATATGACGTCATTGATCAGTATTCAAAATTTTGAATTCGTTGGATTTTCAATTAATTTAGAGCAGTAAACTAGACCCTACTACTACTAGCTAGCTAGTAGACTACGGGCACCACTCCTACTAGCTACTAGTAGTACCAGGTAGCTAGAGTAGTAGACCACTATTAGTAGTACTAGTAGTACTAGTACTACTACTCTACTACTGAGTAGTAGCTAGTAGTAGCTAGTGCTAATAGTAGCTACTTCAGGGACTACTACAAAAATATTTTTGTGACATAAAAATGTTTCCTTCTCCCTTCATTTCATTGGCATCAATTGTCGCTGACAAGTAGGCCACCCCTACAGAACGAGTTTTGGTATCATTAAGTTTTATCCTCCTTCTCAAGTATTTGGAGTTTCAGCCGTAAAAGGGGAACTCTGTCTTGGTTCGCCGCTACCTACTCCCTACGACAAAAATGACCCTCCTGGCTTCAGCCCTTGTTTTAGCAGGAGGTGAGGTGGCGGACTGCTCATCGTCAACTACTAATTTGGTGGCAGCGACCATCTTGACTACCCTGGCGCGAGGGGGTGGGATCAATTTTCTTTCAGGTCAAAAGCAGAAACAAAAGGCTGCTTACACTGCTGCCCAAGCTTCAAAATCCTTCAACCAGCTCTGGTTTCACATTCCTGAGCCCTTCCGTTTTTTTGTCAGCGGAAATATTGGTAATTTGTGTTTCTTTGCACTGGAACGAACCATACATAATTGTCTCAATCGAATGGATGAAACACATCCCTACATCGTCGATCACAAGGATAGCATCTCCTTTTTTCTGGGGTACATTCTGCAAATGGGAACTCAACATTTGCTGCACGCTATTCTGGTGTATGGTCTGCACACGATTGATACCCGTGAAAAATACTTAACGACCCTTGCTGGACAATGCAGTGCTTACTTTACTGCCATGATTGGATCGACGCTTCTGAATACCGTCTTACGAAAACATGGATTTTCCAAGGATATGGCATTTTTCACCACGCTATATGTATTTGCCATCATCAATTATTTTGTGGTTGGGTGGGTGGTAAGGCGAGCCGTGGCCACTGCCGAAGAGCACGAATTGCAAGTCTCCTCCTCCAACCAACGGTTCCTAAATATGATGCATCTCTTTCGAAGGCAGATGCGAGGTGGCGAAGTGCTGCTTAGTGGAGTCGACGACAATGCCACAAGTGGAAGTTTGTGGCACTCGAAAAACCAATGGAAGAACGGGCTGCGATCTCGAATTAGATCAGAACCAAGCAGCGAGCAACACCATTTTTTATTGAAGCTGTAGTTGCTAGAAATTGCGAACTACCCATGATGGCAATAGACGATGGTGGTCTACTCAACTACTGGAGTAGTTATCGAGGATATTCATTGTGACCGTGATTATCTACTAGTAGTGCAAACTTTCTACAGATCTATTGGTCTGCAAATCTACAGCTTATTCTCATCGCTTTTTAGAAAACAGCTTACAATCGCTAACACAGAATATAAAGCTATTGATGGATGCAAACCCTAATTATAAAGTTGACTGTCTTCTCGCGGTTGAATTCCCGATAATTTATGCAGTCGCAGCGGCCTCGGGGTGCATCTTCGAGAGCCCAAAGTAGTTGAATCCCGTGATGACGAGCTCTTCTTCAGACTGCCCCGCCATACGAAATTGTCTGGTAGCATTTGCAAAAGCTTCCATTAGTTCAAAAGTATGTCCCATTTGAAGATGAACGTTTCCAATGTCGTTGTAGGTTTGCGCGATTCCAAAATGGTCCCGTTCCGGTTGCTCCCTGGTCATTCTAAGTTCTACAGCCTCTTCGAAACACTCTAGAGCCTCATGAAGCTCCCCTCGAGTTTGATAGACACGTCCAATATGCTCTAGGGTGGTGATGGCGTCCTTATGGTGCTTGCCGAGAGATGCCCTTTCGACACGAAGAGTTTCTTTGTAGTACGCCAACGATTCATCATCTTCTCCTTGCTCCATTAAGATGGTCCCAATGTTATACAAAATAATAGCCACATCATGAGAATCTCTACCCAGAAGCTTGTATCTGATCCGCAAGCTTTCTTGAAAGCTTTGGAGCGCGTAGTTATTCAGCTCCATCTTGAACAGGACAAGCCCAAGGGAGTTCAAAGTGGAAGCGACTTCGAGGTTGGTGTCACCGTAGGCATCTCGCCGAATACGCAACGCCTCTTGATAGACATCAAGAGCCTTGCTGTAGCTGTGGGTCTGATAATGGATCAACGCAATAGCAGAAAGAGTGACCGCGATTTCAGGATTGGCTGTTCCATTGCATTGTTGTTGCTGGATGGCGACGGCGTCCTTGTACATGCGCAACGCTTGCTGATACTCGGATCTGACTTTGTAAATTTGTCCAATATTTGTGAGAGTTACTACTATGTTTGGATGATTTGGATATAATACAGCCCGCTCCACTTTAAGTCCCTCTTGGTATATAGACAAAGCACCTTCTGTGTCTCCTTGCTCGTACAAGAGATTTCCCAGCTTGTTAAGACAGGAGGCAATCTCGGGATGGTAGATTCCCAAAGCAGCTTGTCCAACTGAAAGAGCCTCCCTATAGAACCGAGAAGCTTCGTCAAACTCCTGACGCTCATGATACACTTGCGCTATGCACTTGAGCATAATGGATACATCCCTGTGGTTTTTCCCAAGACGCTTCCGTGCAATGACCAAAAACTTAGAGTACAACTCCATTGCTTTGTCTAGCTGGCCTACCTGGTGATAAGTCTGTCCAGCATTGTACAAGCAAGCCGCCACATCCAGATGATCATCTCCAAATAATTGGCGACGCATGGTCAATGCTTTGGAGTAAAAGAGTACTGCACTCTCTAGATTCCCTTCTATGTAATAAACACGACCAATGTTGTTGAGGGTTGTCGCAACTTCCTTGGTGACAGCGCCTTGTCCCAGCACACTTTGGTAAATAGCCAGTGCCTCTTCATAAAAGACTAATGCACTTTTGGTTTTTGCTTTGGGTAAATGAAAGTGGAGCACCCCTAAACAATTGAGCGTGGCAGCAACGTTCAGCCTGCTTTCAACGTTCCCCTGTGATTGGCTGCTACAGATAACGAGAGCTTTGTTGAAGATCTTGATGGCTTCTTCGTATCTTCCGCCTCTGTAGAAGACACCACCGATACTGTGTAAAATAGCATAAATAGTGACACCGCCATTGTTGTAGTACGATAAAGTCCTGTCGATATTTAATCTTCCTTGCGTGATTTGAAGCGCTTGAAAGAACGAGTTGCAAGCTTCTTCGTTGTTTCCAATTCTGACAAAGACATAACCAAGATTAAACAAAATAGTAGCAGTAGCAGACGATACACTGCTTGTGGCATCAATCATGACGGGAGTTGTAAACGTTGGCATGCCTTCATCGTAGTCTTGGCGCTGGTAGATGTATTGGTTCTTTGTCGAGCCAAGATGCGTCATCTTTGGCAGAGATCCAGCGAAAAAAGCAAGCTGGTCTGCTTTTTGGAGAGCACGTCGAAACAAATGAATAGCTGTAGAAAGATCTGCAGAGGCACACTCAACTGCTACCACAGCCTGGTTGTTGAGCTCTGAAATCATTTCCATACTGGTGTGCGCTGTCGGAACATCGTTCGTGTTGTACACAGCATCATCGTAGGCAACAATATTTCTGGTCGAGAGGGTAAGCTCAGAATAGTTCATGCTATAGATTTATCGTACTCGTAATGGTGGTGCCTTTATCTTTTATCACTGGTAAGGTTTTTGATTTTTATTCGGAGTGAAATACTTGTAGTAGACAAGTAGACAAGTATGATGAGTTGAATTCTTGAAAAGCATGTTTTTATCAGCCAAGCATGAGTAGACTGGGATTCACGTTTTGATCTAGTCTTCAAATGACTGAATTTACTTAGGAGTTCACGTTATCGATCATTTTTTCATAAATCATAGTAGTTTCCGTAGCCAAATAAATAATAGTATAGTTCTTTAGCATTTATCATGCGATTAAATAAAGCAAATCCTGAAGTAAAATTGATCGATAGGCAGATCCACGGAATAAATGTTGCAAGGTAGCAAAATTTGCAAGTTGCGTTGATTTTACAAGGCTCACATCTTGGCGGCGAGCTTCATTTGTGAACCTATTGCAGTATGCGACGAAAGTAAATGAGCCAGAGACTCCCAGCTTAGAACTGGGGCTTGTTTTCTTTCGTCTGCTAGTCAATATGCGATTTTGTGTTATTTGAGTGGAAGACAGCAGGAAATCTTTTGTCTTTGGGACACAATGATGCTGCAGTAGGAGGAAATGCATCTGTCGCTCGACTCTCGGGTTGACAACGCTGCTTCACACTCTTATTCTCAAGATGCTATCCTTTTGGCTTAGGTTCGTTCTCAAATAGCTTGGAGGTATCTCCTATCAAGGGTTCCTCTATTAGAAAGTGGTACCAAGTAGCTACTTGGTAGTATAGCTAGTAGTACTCCAAAATTAGTTGTTCCTTTCTTGGAGTAGACTACCAGTAGCAACAAAATTTTCACTTTCGTTGTCCTGTTCACGTGGGGTTGTTGAACGACCTAATGAATTTCCAGATCTACCAGTAGTCTACCCTACCTGGCTGGTAATTGACTTGTTCTTGCTAATTGGTACCAGGATATGATCTACTATTAGTACAGGAGTACGTTCTGCTACAAGTAGTAGTAGTGATTCAAATAAGAAGTCATACATTACTACCAGTACTACGACTACCAGGGGTACTTCGGTATGGTACTACGGTACACCATAGTAGGCCAGTTCTAGTATTGGTACTACGTACTGGTACTCCCCCTCACATGAACCTCCTACAGTAGCTCTACCAGGGGTTACTAAATGAATTTCCCGATCTGCCCCTTAATTGGCCAGCTACCTAGTAGTGATATAAATAAGTCATGCAGTATGACTACTGTACACCTCACATGAAGAACTTCAGCAGCAGAGTTCCAGTGAGTACAGTACCGTGGTATGGAGGAGCATGAATTTGCCACTATCCAACGCGAAGAACAATCTTCCTTTATTCTTCATTCTAGTACTCTTACTACCTGGTGGTAGCTAGTACTTGCTTTCATTCAACCAGGAAACAGCTTGACAAGCACACAACAGCCGAGTACTACAGTACCAGAATTGCCGAACAGCGGAGGCGTTCATGGTTAACCACGAGAACAGATGAGACAAAAGGTTATTGCAGCCAATTTCTTGGAGAGGAAATTCTATAAGGACTTGAGACGGTTGCCTACCAACAGTCGTGATGTCAACATGTGAAATGTGAACACCACTTGCAACAGGCAACACAGTGAAAACTCCAGAATATCGATCTCATAACTCGTGACGACTTCCGGATTTTGTCGTAACCTGTTGGGCCAACTGGTTGGTTGTCAAAGCCTGTACATTATGTGAATGATTGAAAATTAGTGGCAGTAATGCTGACACTGTGGCACTATCCAGGCTCTGGATTCTGGATGATGCCATGTGTTTCGACAAAGCAGCCATATATGCATCTGCAATCTGTATGGGGTACGGGATATGTGGGATGAGAACAATATGCCAAGAAAGCAGCTGATGCCATCATAGAGGAATATCGCCAGTTGAAGCGAGACACAATGAAGTTCTTCTTAGAGGCCATGGTACTGGTTTTGCGATGTGACACCTGAAGCCACTCAAGTATTATTGGATTGAGAATGTTATGTTTCATGACCTACATTTTCAGTGAATGTTCCACATTTCAATCCTTGGCAGCGTTGTTGTGAGGAGCTGCCGCAGTTTGTGGCAGAACGCTGATTGCCAATCTTCCTGGAAATCTGCGAAGCATCAACAAAGTCGTATCGTTGTTGCTGTAACCGGGATCGTACGCCGTTGCAAATTTGTAACAGGCTTGGTAGAAATATTACACATTAACCTGCCTGTTTCAAGTATATGATACTAGTTTTCTAGCACGTGCAATCGGACTTTTCTGCAGAAACCCTGACCCCTATAGTAGTAGCTTGTCAGAAGAGCCCAGACATGAGTAATCGAACACTTCCACGGTTGATTGTTGGCTAAAACGTGAGAGAAAGGGCTCACAAGTGCAACCTACCATAGTAACTCGCAAATTGTCACCTAATCCTTAGAAAGCAAAAAGGTATGCGCAAAGTAGACGTCGGACAAAAACTAATGTCCCAAGAGTTCGAAGAGGAATAGTAGAACGAGAAGGCGGTGACGTTCGGATATTTCATTTGTTGCAGAGCGTTGCAAAAAGGAATTTGCGACACCGCACCTGTAAAAATAATGAAGAGAAGACAAGGGGCCGACAGATGTTTACTCCCAGCTCCACTAAAACTAAAACTGCAAATCAAGAGATTTGGTTCAATGATTTCATTGCCTTGGCCTCTTGCGAGGTTTGCCACATTTTTGTTCGTGGTCTTTTTTTTCATTTTTTTTTAGTTCATCAAATTTGTATGTATTTTATTTTCTGTTTTCTTCTTCTTCATTTTTAATGTGATGAACGTGACATGTTATGATGCCAAGAGGGAAGGGCTTGTCAGGTCGACTTCACTCTAGCTGCAGCCTTTTTAGGACTTTTTATCCAAACCACCATGGATGCAGATGTGCTCGCATCGTTTGACAGTCTTGCTCGGCAAAAAGTTTTCTCCTTTCAATACCACTAAACAAGTATCATAGCGCATATGTTGACCCCCGTCGGAAATCGACTACAGTACACCGCAGCCAAGTTTGCATTACGATTCAGCGCCGCCTGTATCACCGCCACCTTTGGCATCACCACCACCGCTTCCATCGCTATCTTTAGGCTTGACCCAACTCATAGATGACAGCTTTGCCTTTACATCGGTATAAGAAGGGAATTGCCCGCCTCCAAAACGACCTCTTCCGCGTCCTCGACCTCGGAATCCCCGTCCACCATACGAAGCACTGTATCCAAAGTTGGCTTGAACCATCGGCGAGGGATGGTTCTGTGCCGCCACAGCTGCCTCTCCTGTGACTTCCTTGTCGCCAGCGGCATTCCCGGTGCCTTCACCTCTTCCTTCGAGAAACCCTTCGCCGATGCGTCCAGGAGTGCTTCGACCTCCAAATCGGCCTCTTCCGCGCCCACGGAAGCCTCCACCGTGGTACGCGCTGTACCCACCACCATAACCGTATCCATCCTTGTAGCCGCCACTATAGTCGTAAGAATCATCGTAATATCCTTGATTGTTGTTGTCTTCTTGATAACCGTGATGTCCCACTTTGCCTGCGACGCCTTCATTCATGCGCGTGCGTTTGTTAGGGCCGCGACCACCATCGCCTTGACCGCGGCCAACAAAGCGTCCTCCTCCACGATTACCTCGGTCTCTTCCAGCGGGAGCTCGCATAAAGTCTTCTTCGCGCTCCATTACATCTCGATCACGTCGATTGCCCGAGACTCTGCCTCCTTCGCGTCGTCCACCTGGTGAACCGGCACCTCTGCCAGCATTGCGACCTCCACGTCCACCGTCGCGATCATTCCATTCATCGTCGTGGTGTCCATTTTTACTATTGTGGCCGCCCCTACGACCGTCATCGCGGCGGGACAATCTGTCAAAGGCTTCCGCTTCGCGACGATTACCCCCGCCTCTACCTCCGCGATCGTTGCTATCAATACGGCCACCAGCACCTCGGCCTCCACGACTGCTGTCACGTCGGTCATCTCTTCCTCGCCCACCAACTCCACGTCCGCCTCGGTCATCTCTTCCTCGCCCACCAACGCCACGTCTACCTCGATCATCTCTTCCTCGCCCACCAACGCCACGTCCACCTCGATCGTCTCTGTCGCGATTACTCCTATTGTTGTTGTCACAATCACGACTGCTCTGTTCTCTGGAGTTTTTCTTGTTACTGTTCCTGTCGTTCGGGGTCTTTTTCTCGCCTGATCGAGAGGAACCTAGGGCACCGCTCATGGTGAGGGCATTACCTTTTGGTAAATTGCTCTTTTTGTTGGACCCTAAAGCACCGCTCATGGCCAAGGCATTTGCTTCCTTTTTTGTCTGCAAATCAATGATAGTAAGAGTCGAAACGTGAAACAAGAGCAGGTGTAAGTTTGGAACATTCAAGAAATAAGATGTTTGTAGATAGTAAATATCTAAAGAGTCGCGCACCTTGAGAGATACAACTCGCTTGCTCCCGCCTTCCTCGCCACCATCGTTCTCTGCGGGAGCCGTGAGACTATCCGTGGCTTCACCGTTGTTGCGCTTTTGGACGTACTCCGCTAATATTTTGGCCATCTCGTGAGCTCTTGGCTCGGGACAAACTTCCATTCCCAACTGTGCTAACTCCCTTACGATGTAACTCATGGTTCTACCACTATTCAGCATAGCCAAACTGTAATCTAATATTTCGACGACATCTTCTTCCGAAGCCTCTTTATCATTGCGAAACAGAGGCATTAATTTGTTGGTCTTCAAAGACGCTAGTTCGTCGTCGTTAATCCTGTTAAGGGGTTTGTCATTAGGACCCATATCCAGGGCGATGTTCCCGTCATAATCGCTGGCTCCTGTCATGGCTGGTCGGTTGACGGTATATTCAGATGGAGTTGATTTCGTTGACTATCAATATGAGTAGACTACGTGAAAGGCCGGAGGTGAAGTAAGTTTTAAAGGTACGTCTGTGCCTGTTCGATTGGTAATGAGATCGAAAATATTACTGTTAATAGCTTCCGTAGGTTTGGAGTCAAGCATGCATGCGCAGAGATCGGAAACAGCAAGCTGATAACCTGCTGACAAGCAAAATGAAAAAAATACTCTTTTACGGGTTTTGTCATTGCGTGACCCTACCGGCTTGCAGTTTGCTCTTTTGCTTGATTTCTTCATTTTTGTTTGTTATTGTTGCCACTTGCCACCAGCCAGAGATAGATAGTACAAGTACAGTAAAGTAGAACAAGGCAACAACGAAATACTAGTAATAATATCGAATGCGCTTCAGCTATCTACGCTCTCCTACTAGTGTTGGTCACACCTTGAACTATCTCTCCATTTTCTCCTTACCTGGTCTTCGCACTAACAATCTTCTCGTTCGAAAGATTCCTACGAACCGTTTTGGTTTTGGTTGTTCTATTTCTTTACTTCATCATCATTATTATCATTTTTCTCTCCACCATACACTTGCCATGAATAATCTGATGGCCAATAGCAACGACAATAATTGCGACGAATTCGACGATGACAATTTTTTAATGGGAGTAGACTTGGATGCCATGGAAGCTGCTGCGTACGCTCAAGTTGGTTCCACAAGTACAACGACAAGTCACGATGGTCCCGACAGCAACAAACGCCGTAAACTTCTGTCATCAGTGGGATCTTCCAACAACAACGACCAACCAAAAGAAAATCCAAACTTAGCATCCGAATTGACTCAAACCCTCCGTAATTTTTTCGGCTATGAATCCTTCAAAAAGGGTCAATTAGAAACTATTGAAGCAGTCGTCCAAAACCAACAAGATGTTGCCGTGTTCATGGCCACAGGATCTGGAAAATCCTTGTGTTATCAGATTCCAGCTTTGCATACCGAAAAAATTACCATTGTTGTGAGTCCCTTGATCAGTTTGATGCAAGATCAAGTCCACAAATTAAATGGATTGATAGGAAGCTGTACTGAAGAAAGCAATTGGAATCTGGCCACCTTTTTGGGGTCAGGTCAATCGGATCCGACGCAGGAACAGGCTGCCTTGATGGAAGGCAAATACTTGATTGTTTACATGACCCCCGAAAAACTCTTGTCCAGTGGATGTTTGGACAAACTGAATGCACTCCATATGACGCGGCGTCCTATTGGTTTGATTGCTGTTGACGAATCACATTGTGTCAGCGAATGGGGACACGATTTCAGACCCGACTTTCGAAAGATAGGACAAGTGTTGCGCAGTGCCCAATCACCACCCTTTCTTCGGCAGGTGCCCATCATGGCCCTGACAGCCACAGCCGTACCTCGCGTTCAACAAGATATTTGCCAGTCTTTGCGTTTGAACAATCCTCTCATGGTCCGATGCTCTTTTGATCGAACCAATCTCCTCATTAGTGTCTTGAAAAAGGATCGGAGCATGTCGTTGGCTGCGGCCATGGAGCCGCTCGCGCAGACGTTATCTACAACCACGCAACCTACGCAAGAAAGTACTATAATATATGTTCCGTCACGCAATCAAGTCGATGAGACGGTGTCCTTCTTGAAGCAACGCTTACAAAAATCCAAAAATCAAATTCACGTGGAAGGATATCATGCTGGCATGTCCACTGCAGACCGTCACATTGCCCACACAAACTTCTTGACTGGATCTACTCAAGTCATATGTGCGACTGTCGCCTTCGGCATGGGCATTGATAAGCCCGATACAAGACGAGTGATTCATTTTGGGCCGCCCAAGACGGTCGAAGAATACTATCAGCAAATTGGACGAGCTGGACGTGATAATCGGACTGCAGAATGTACAATGTACGTTAACGAAGCTGATTTTGATAAGTACAAGTCCGATTTCTATTTAGGCAGGCTCAGCAAAATGAACAATGAAGCCGTCCTAGCCAGCATCATCGCACTCAAGTCGTATTCTCTCGACAGTAGATCATGCAGGCGGAAGACTTTGCTTGACTTTTTCCAAGAGAAGCCAGCTTTTGGGGATCGATGTGGTACCTGCGATAATTGTAAAAAAGTCGCAACGCTAGACAAGAATGATTTGGAGCGTGACTTTGGCCCTCTGGGTGCTCGAGTCGTTTTGCAAGCCGTCGACGCACTCAATGAACAAGGTGTAGGGACCATCATCAATGTCATGGCTGGTAAAAGTGTTGACTCTTATCGATATCGTCAAGGCATATCCGAGACTAGCTTAAAAGATAAAATACAGAAGCAAAAGAATGCCGTCGACAAAAAAATGACCCAGGATGCCTTTCGTGAGCTCATTACGCCATTGTCGCAACGAAATTATCTTCTCGAGTCCTCCAAGACGTCCAACGCGAATAACTACTCTAGAACCTGGACTGTCTACAAATTGACACCCAAAGGTAGATCTGCGCTCTTGGATGAATCTGTTCCAATCAACCTCCCAGTTCCAGAATCTGTGCTGAAATCGGAAGAGAAGGAAAAGGCCCGATGCAAGCGAGTTCTGGAAGACTTGCAAGCGAGTGGTCTAAATATTTCAGCCATACCTCAAGATGAAATTGTAGCGGGAGACGGTGAAGTGATTCGCGCCTTGTCCAAATGGAATTCGTACCTTGAGGGCATGCGTAAGCGTGGAAAGGAGGATCGAGTCCTACAATTGGAGGAGTTGCTTGCGTCGCTGGAAAAATGGAGAGCCCAAACTGCTATTCAGTTACGCATGGCACCAGGAAGCGTGCTTGCTGAGCAGACACTTTTTTCTCTGGCGTATACAGCTGCTACTATGCCCAAAGGCTTGAAGATGGAACAGTCTTCCTTAGTCGCAGCGGGAGTTCGCTCTCGTGGATTGGCTGCGTTATGTAAAGTGGTAAATGACTGGTTGGATAAATATCGCCAAGGCAATAGAACTGAAGACGATGCTGTACTCTCTGATGACAGGATGGTACTCGAGCCAGGCAAACCTTTCAAGCCTGGCGCCCCGTGGGAGTTTGCCGTATACAAACCCCAAAAGAAGACCGGATTGGCGTCGTGGGAAAGTAGTTACAATCGATTCGCGGAGGGAGAGAGTACTCAAGCAATATCCTTGTCGCCGATAAATGGTCGTCCAATCCAAGTAGGAACGGTCTGCGGTCATATATGTCAGGCATTGTTGCACGGTAAGCAAGTCGATCTTTTTCGATTGGCCGAGTCGTTTCCACCGCCGACCTCCAGCGAATGGGAGCAACTTCAAGCAGCAGAATTGTCAACGGGGATGGACGTATGCGGTAATCCTCTGACTTCAGGCCCGGGGGGCGACAAGTTTACCAAGACGGAGTGTCTACGTCCCATCATGGGCGACAGCTACGTTGACACACCTAGCGATGAACGCGACACTGAGGCAAAAGTCAGATTTGGAGTTTGGTGCAATCGATTGGAGTGGTACATGATGTTGCGTAGGATTGGCTACCAGCCCACCTTTACTGGTCAGGCTTGAGTGATAATAAAAGTTTGTTTTTTCATTAAGAATCCTGACTTCCCACTAACATAGACCCAACTGAACCGATGCTATAAGCCTTAAGCCAAAACCTCGACTGGATTTTGGTGGGGCTCATGTATTGCCTGAAGTGGCGAACTTACTCGGGACTTGAATGTGTGTCTGTTCACGTATAGACGGAGCTTCCGGTAGTAAAATCTTATACACTGAAAATCATCAGGGTAGTTTCCAAGTTCTCCTGCACCAAAAAACGTTGGACCTTGATTGATTCGTTTTTTTGGAATTTGTTTTTGAAGGGTCTTTTTTAGTGAAACTGAATTGTTTCGATGTTTTACGAAAAGTACGATTATGGCGGTCAATCTTTTCTGTCTTAGCAACAAGAAGTCTCTTCTACGGTAGATTGTCGACAAGCAGCATTGGATTGGAAACCACAATCAGAGCTGCAACTCTGTGGCTCGTGGAGTTGCACCAGTAACGATGCCACCATCTTTTTTTCAAAGCAGACGCCGTCGGAAATCATCGTACTTTTTATTGGATGACGACCATGAAGGATATATACGTGACGACAGTAACAAATATCCAGAAACTAGCGGCAAGATGGCACTTGTCCCGTCTGCATCGTCTGGGGAGACGTCTATCTGTCGTTTTAAGATGTTCACGGCGGAAGGAACAACTCCCACTGAAGCTGCCAACTGCAACCCAAAACTCAGTCTCGAATTGGCCAGGGAACTTCAAGTAAACTACACATTTTGGCCTAGCAGCATCTGGGACGTGAATTTTAATGATGTTTGTGATGGAGAGATAGTGTTTGAAACAGATGACGGTTGTGTGATAGTAGCAGAAGAAGAGTGTCCGTCTCAGCTGAAAAGCTCGAAGAAGTCGTCACAAATGGCCATGAGTGTGGACACTCTGGATACCGAAGACGAGACCATGCCTTTAAGCTGCTGTAGCCCGCCAGAATTTCATAATACTTGGGAATTGGATGCCCTTGATTTGAGTGTCATTTTGGACGAAGAAAGTCTGTCTGTGGAGGAAGTCGTCTTGGAATCAAGGCATGAAATTGAAGAGGACGAGAGCAATGACAGCGTTAGTCTTCCGTCGCCGATTCAAGCCAATCCAGAATGGAGGCACGAAGATGTACGCGATCACTGTGCTTTGTTGGCGTGCAGTCGGGATCTCAGGAATATGTTTTTTACGCATGACAGTCCGACGAAAACACCTCAACAACGCCCATCCTCCATCGTTACGGGCACGTTTGTATCGCCCTCCACATCAGGATCCCAAACAACTTTGCAATCATCTTCTTCAGATTCTCCCCATTCGCCGTTTTCTCAAATACCAGCACTCAATAGGTATTTTGAGATTGAAGAATCCTTTGGCATGCCCCACAATGCCAACAACATTAGTCTGAGTCCAATGGATCCTCGGAAAGTACCCAAACAAAGGTCAATTTGCTTTGCCGACGAGGCAGGATATCCGATGGAGACTGTACACATGGTTGACAGGCATGATGACGACGACGAAAACTACGATCCTAGTCGACAACGCTTGTTGATTCTCTGCTTGTCACCAAGTGACAGAAAATTTGAATTCGTTCACGCCAACTTTAGTCTGCACTCCCGGGTCTCGGTGGCCTCAGTCTTACAACAATTACCTTTGTTCGTTTCAGACTCAGTCATTCAAGCTCAAAACTACACACGCCTGTGTAAGGCCAACGGTGGTACGGAGCTGATCAACGCATTGAGTCTTCACGACTACGAGCTGGTACCAGATGAAATTCTCGTGGCCGTCCTCGAAAACTATAGCAGTCCTGTCATGCATCGCATGGCGGAAGGCTTAATCGCAAATGATGAAATTATTAAAGCTGTCATGCGGACCACCAGTGGAAGCCATACGCTGCATCGTATATTGAGCAATGATGAAGTTCACGAGCGCTCAAGACATTTAAGAGAAAGGAACTTGTTGGCCAGAAAACTGTCTTACGAAGAGGAAAGTCTGCAGTTGGTTGACTGGAAAGGTCTCAGTCCCACCCACAAAGACAACGTGAGGAATAATACCGACTCGACTTTGTCTCTTTCAACGTTCCCGCAACACATCCAAGATAATGATCGCGGCAGTGCTTACCCCATGGAATTTGGTCTTGTCGACTCGCAGCGAGACGCTGCTTGTACTTTAGACGCCAACGAAGAAGATCGCGACTGCCCTTCCACAGACCATGGTATCTTTTCATCTCCCGTCTTTTCATCTCCCGGTACTGGTTCCAACATGAGTTCTCCATTGAAAAGAAAAACACAACTAGAACGGTCCAGTGCTCAAAGTCCACCCACCAAGCAAAGTTTGGGCAAGCTATCTCCGAGTAAATTCACGCCGAGCAAGCTCAGTCCTCGGTTAAAATCTCGTCAGAGTAAACACAAGCGTGCACTACAGCCCATATCATTGGGCCGACAAGACGGATCTCCTCAGACGACTTCTCCAAAGAAGATATCTGTCGTAAATCAGGATGAAAGTTCCGTTTTACCAACTAAATTAGAAAAACATCCCAGGACCAATCTCCAAGATAATCGCAGCTACGACAGTGCCGAACAAAAGCGCAACAATCGTTTCCAGTTTAGCTTACGCTTTCGGACCGACAAGTCAAAGCGTCGTGGTCTTGAGTCTGGATCTAGTGCGTCCTGGATAAAACGCAACAAAGCTTTGCAAGCTACTGCCATTGCAAATTTACCAGATCTTCCTGAAGAGACAGCAAAGACCTCGGCGCCTGCGCAGCGAAAGCCAAATTGGGCCAGTCGATTCGCCAAGAAACGCTGGAGCAATCTGAAAGTAATTGGCAAGCGAAAGCAGGTTGATTGATCATGCTGTGGCAGGCGCCAGCGCGAATACAAGATGCCATCTAATGAAGAAAGCTTGTGAGCTTTTTGAAACGCAAAAGACCAACGTGCTCTGGATATTAAGAGAATACAAGCACATTTACAATACCACCAAAGGTTATGCTAGCGTAGTGTCAATAACTACGCCATCTTTGGAGAATACACTAAAAAATAAAAATAAAAACTTTCTCATCGAATAGTAAGAACGACAGAAAAAGTGAGACAATGTGAATTTTTAATTACCCATTCTGCACGAGTATAGACATAAGCTGTACAAAACTAAGAAAAGTTGAGACAACGCTCATCTAAATACAATGTAACATTAAACTATTCATACCGAATATAAGCATACAATAATCCCGTGTTTTTTCAATATCCCGGAATTGGTGATCACTAAATCGTCAAACAAGCCCGGGATTTCCACATCCCAGAAAATTGGATACACAGTCCCGGGGTCAGTCCATATCCCGGGAATGGTAGTAACATAGGTCTACTTTTTGTACTCCGTTCACGGTAGTAGAGTCAGGATGACATCACCGTATTGAGCTTAGGACATAAAATATACTGGAAGCATTAGAGTCTCAAATCATTTTTTAAGCAGTTAAATGGAGAGCTCTTGATGAGACCTTTCCATTCATTATCTATTTATTGGAATTGGAAGATCACTTAGTGAGCTAGAGGACACAATCCACTTTCATAAATCTTGAGACCAGAAAGCCTTCAGCTGACTTAACGTTTATGCAGTCATACAACTAGTAAACACTAAATGACAAATATGCTAAAATGTCACATAGTGTTTAACAGGGTAAAAAAATGTTTAGGTGGCACTGCATGTCTACTAGTTAAATGTCAAGAATCCCATAAACGTTAACAGTCAGCCAACGTTAGCTAACATTCAGCTGTACTCTAGTAGTAGTAATAAGCACATTTTTTTGTCGAAAAGCAACTCTAACCCTAGTCTCCTCTTCTTATCAATTTTTCTATCGGAAAAATAATTAAAAATTAAAAGCACCTTCAGCTCTATTGACAAAGATACAGATACGTGCTGGAATTAAAGCGTTAGCTAATCCAGAATCCAGTTGCTGCTTAAAGAAGTCTATCACTCGTTAGTCACTGCTACAAGTACACACCTCGTTAGGACGATAATGGCTGAACCTACACCTCGAACGATCCGACGAGATGCGAGGCGCATTCTGAAATCTACGGATAGCAATGACCAATCAAGAGACAAAGTAGCTCGCAGGGCTTCAGAGCGCACCAACTCTGCAGGAGCTGCTCGCAACTTACTGACGACAATATCACGTGATGGACCGGCTACAGTGGGTCTCGTTGAAGCTGGCCGACAAGCAACGCACAGGAATGTCACACCGAGCAACAATGCCAACAACAGCACGAGAGTACCTGCACCTCTGATGGGCAAATCACAGGCCTTGTGGTCGGCCATTCTGGCCGGGATTCCTATGATTTATCTATTCGTGGTCGGAGGCTTTCTGTTTGTGGCTCCTAGCAAGAATTTGGATCTTTTCTTTTCCTGCTTTGATAAGGGTAGCAATAGCAACCACAACAAGACCAGCATTGAAGAATTCCTCGTTGAGTCACCAGGACCGGCGATGCTCGAAGTAGGAATGGCACGTATTGTTGGGTCTGTTTTGTTGGGACAAGTTCTATCGTGCATTTCTTTGATGATTCCATTACAGAATGCAGCCTTTTGGAATCCCTCGTCGGATTTCCTGGCAAACAGTCCCAACAATGCTGCTCTGCTCGATAAGTTTCGCTCGGCTGTTGCCTCTCTGTCAATAGTTGGACTCCTTGTGTTCGTGGCCGGCTTGGTTGACGATCGAACGAGCTTTCATGGCTCAGATACCAATTTTGGAGACATGTCGATTCTTTGGGATGAAGAAAATAAGCCAATATATGATTCTTCGGAATCTTGCAGTTCTCTGCAGTCGACATTCATCGTTGCAAGTGGCGCTTTGGTCTTGGTCTTTTCTAGTGCGAGTATGATGGTCTCCTTTTGGTCCATATCTTCCAGCATGCCCTCTAATAGTGCATCTCAGTCTACACGAAACACTCAACAGAGAGCCATGCGGATTGAGACAACAGATGAAGGAGATGCCCAGACACCGCTTTTATTGGGATCTAACCAGGAAGAGGGGGCACAGGAGTTAGAGGCACAAGCGATAGAACCAGCAACAACTGGTGCTACCGCTACACGAATGGAAAGTAGTGACAATGAACCAACTTCAAGAATTCGAGGTACTACTCGCCTGCTCAAACTAGCTGCTCCTCAGGTTTTTTACCTTTACATCGGATGTGCCGTTTTGCTGATCCGTCTTCCCTTTTCACTGAGCATACCACATTTTGTCAGCACCATACTGGGGGCAGTGTCCCGTGGCGATTTTTCTGCAGCGCGAAGAGAAATACTTTTGTTGTTTATTTTGGGGACGATTGATGCTGCATTTGACTTTTGGTGCGTCTTTCTATTTGGATACGCCAATCAGAGGTAGGACGCTTGTTTACTGATGTGTACAACCGTGCGTTTGAATTTTATGCTTTGGCGCTAACGAATAATCTTCATATAAAAGGATTGTGCGCGGTCTTAGAATTGATACGTTTTTGTCCATTCTTCGGCAAGAAGTGGCCTTTTTCGACAAAACGACAAGTGGGGAATTGGCATCGCGCCTGAATTCTGATTGTGGCGAAATGGCAGGAGGTAGGATTCGGGTTCTCTTTAGCGCGTGCGACAAGTATTTCGCTTTCTTGCTTTGGCGCTAACGATATGCCACCTGTTACTGTCAACGGAATCATAGACTTGACCTGGTTTTTCCGCTTCAGGTATGCTGTGCAACTTGGCTAGAATGTGTAGAGATGGAATTGCCTTCGCTGAACTAACCGGCACAATGCTGCGCCTTTTTGCATCTCTTCTACAGCATTGAATCAGTTGTTCGCATTACAGGAATTGTTTCGTATATGTTGATCCGGTGTCCTATCCTTGCGGGCTGTGCCATCACAGTTATTCCAATTGTAGCCGTCGTTAACAAAATTTATGGCAACTGGTTGAACAAAAACGCACAAGAAGTGCAAAACGCCCTCGCTGCGGCAAATCATGTCGCGCACGAAACTTTCTCTTGTATCCGAACAGTTGTTGCATTTGCATCCGAGCGACAAGAGTACAAAAAATACAAGGAATGTATTGACCATCAATATAGGCTCAACGTCAGGCAAATCTATATAAGCGGAGTTTATTACATGGTTATATCAACCTTTCTGATAAACACGGTGGTTCAAGCAACGCTCCTCATAATTGGAACTGCACTCATACAGCATGGAAAATTGACAGGTGAGATTCTTCTTGCTTTTATGCTTTATCAAGGGCAGCTGCAGAGCGAAACAATGAATTTGTTCCAGTCATACACGTCGCTCATCAAGAGCTCTGGCGCGGGGGACAAAGTTTTTTCTCTGCTTGATCGGCACCCGCAGGCACCGGGAACTGGTAGTGCCGCTGTTACAGCTTCAGAACTGGAAGATGTTGCACAGGATGGTCGGCAGAGGCTTGACTTGATAGAGAACTCGTCATCGTGCAGCGTAGAATTCAAGGATGTTTACTTTTCCTACCCATGCCGCCCAGACAACCAGGTCCTCAGAAACTTTAGCCTGGACATTCCTCAGGGGAAAACGGTGGCTCTGGTAGGATCATCTGGTACGCATATTTTTAATTTTTCTTGCAACGCGAGCCGCAACGACACTAATTTTCTTCTCTTTGTCACTGTATTTCCACGTCAGGCTGCGGCAAAAGCACTGTCATTGGTCTCCTTCAACGCTTCTACGATCCATTTCTGGGTTCAGTTTGTATCGATGGCGAAGACTTGCGATCACTCGACGTAAAGGCCCACAGACGGCGAATTGGTGTCGTAACACAGAATCCAGTTCTTTTTAAGGGTACGATTCTGTCCAACATCACTTACGGGGCTCCTGATGCGTCCCGTACAGACGCTGTCGAAGCAGCGCGGTTGGCCAATGCCTTCGACTTTATCAATTCCTTTCCGGATGGTTTTGAAACTGATGGTAAGTCTTTTGTGTTGTGGATGGCCGATATTTTGATTGTTCAAGAATTCATTCTCTCACGCTCATATTTTTATATTTTCCCAGTTGGCGAGCGCGGTGTCCAGTTGAGTGGCGGTCAAATGCAGAGAATTACCATTGCAAGAGGTAAGGTTTAATTTCTTTGTCTAGTAGTATCTTGAAGTAGTGGCGACGCAAATCTCATTAAATGTTCGTTCTTCACAGCAATCATAAAGAAACCTTCACTGCTTTTATTAGACGAGGCTACGAGCGCGCTTGACGCAGGTACGCTATACTATTGCTTCTGTCATTTTGATCATGCGATGGCACCGTTGCTTTGCTACCCAAATTCACTCATTAACATTCAAATCATAACAAATTTTCAGCATCAGAGCAAGCCGTTCAAGATGCTTTGGACAAACTTCTCAAGACAAATAGCAATATGACAACCGTTGTTATCGCTCATCGCCTTCGAACCGTGAGAAATGCGGATTTGATTGCCTTTGTGGAGGGAGGCAGAGTTGCCGAGATCGGAACACACGAAGAGCTCTTGAAGCAACCAGCAGGTCACTACCGAAAGATGGTCGAGAAGGCTGGTAATGATGGGCACTTGCCTGAGCATTGATGTCTTCTTTAAATGGATGAGAGAGCTTGTAATGGTGGTCCCTAAAAATGCATTTTCTGTGTTGGGGGCTTTAGTCCCGGTCGTGACTAACATTTTGTCCACTCAAAAAGTCAAAAGATTTTTTTTTCAGATCTGTCCCACTCTTTCTTTAACATACCGTCTCATACCACTCCACGGCTGATACGACAATATTATATTATTATTACAGGAGCAATAGAGCCCCTATTCTAAAAAGTAACAGCCAACAATGAGAACAACCAGATCTTTGCTGTCCCTGCAAATGTTGTTTTGTACCTTTACTGCTACGGAAAGCTTTGCAAGATCTCCATGTAGTCTAGGTGATGTCGAGGGTCAAGGTGTCAGCAAAAGGCGGCTGTCCAATTTTGTCCTGCTAGAGGCGGCCTCGTCTGCCTCAAAAGAGACGATGAACGGAGAAACGTCTCAAATTCAAAAGCGTGTGACACCTAATGCGAGATTCATCGCGGCAAGAGCGCTAATGGAATCTACAACCAGGAGGAAGGCCGAGTTTTCATTGCGGCGATTGGATACGGATGAAGATCTGCCGAACCTAGAAGTACGAGATCGACGGTTTGCCAGGGCTCTTGTGTCGACTGTCGAACGGCGAAAAGGACAGATAGACAAACTACTGTTTCACTGCATGGAAAAGTATGCCATAAGGCCGGTGCGTTTCATTCTTTAGACGGTTCTCAAGTCTGTGCCCACTCTGTTATCTGTAATTTGTGTTTTGCTGACAATGTTTCAATTTACATTTGGTCCAAACAGTCAAGGCGAGCGGATGCATTAGTACAGGCTGCCCTGCGCTTAGGCGTAGCTCAAATACTCTTCTTGGAAATCCCTCCCCATGCAGCCGTGAAAGAGACTGTTGATGTGCTGCGAATGGACATTGTAAAGATCTCGTAAGTAGCAACCAAAATGTGCGGCCCATGAATACTTCTGACATTTCATTATGAAATCTAAATTTTTTTTCACTGTGAACTTGAATGGCTGCCAGAGAGCCGAAGATAAAGCTTGTCAATGCCGTATTGAGAAGGATAGGGAGAGAAGGAAAAGAAATACTCGAAGCTCTGACGAGTCCATACGACAATATCGCTCCATGGTTAGTGTCCGAATGGAGAGATACTTGGGGCGAAGAAAAACTAGCAGCCATTGCCGATGCCGCTATGACTGAGTCACCCATTTATTTATCCATTAACCATTCACCACAATCATCCTCCGCGGACAGGCGACAAAAACTGAAAGACGTCCAACAAGCATTTCAACAACGTTTGTTCAATGCAAGCTTACGTTTGGACGGTAACGGGGACGAGAACTTTGAGGATGGAATAGAAATTCTTGAGCACGGGTCCATTTACCTCGACAAGACCAAATTTCCTGGTGCTGTCTCCAACTGGCCTCTGTACAAAGAAGGCGATTGGTGGGTTCAAGACGCATCGGCAGCTCTTCCAGCAATAGCTCTACGCAATGCACTCCAGAGCGATACTGCAATATCTGGCGACGACAATGACCAAATCAAGATCCCAATTATTGCAGATCTCTGTGCTGCACCTGGTGGTAAAACTGCGCAATTATTGTCACTTGGGTTTCCATCGGTCTACGCAGTCGAGCTCAGTCCACGTCGCGCTAGACAATTGAAATCGAATATGGAACGATTAAACATGCAAAATCGCTGCATTATAACTGTTGAAGACGGGAACAAGTGGTGCCCCCCAGAGGGACCGGAAACCATCGACGGTATCTTGCTAGATGTGCCCTGCACAGCAACAGGTACTGCCAGTAGAAGACCTGATGTCTTGCGAAGAGACAACGATCTTGGTGATATACTTCAGACCCAAGACAATCTTATTACTCACTGTGTGGAAAACCTACTGGCGCCTGGTGGAATTATGGTTTACTCTACTTGCTCGTTGTTGCGTCGGGAGAGTGAAAGCCAAGTAGAAAAGCTTCTGACGAGATATGGATCGACAAAGCTGAAACCTTTGCCGTTTACAAAGGGTGAGATTCCAGGATTTGATGAAGCTATTGACGATGCCGGGAACCTCCGTGTCATTCCTGGCTGGATGCCTGGCAATTTGAGCTTCTGCGACGGGTTTTACGTTGCCAGGTTTCAAAAGCAAAAGCAATCATAACGAAGACGGAAAATAATGGGTAAGAGTGGCGGAACTTTTTCTAGCAAAGTCAAAAAATCTTCAGAGGATTGCGAATATAGCAAGGGCACTTGCCGAATTGACAAGAAGCGACTCGGATTTGCGCGGTGGCGGAGCAACGTCTGAGAAGTGCAGCTAACGACAGGCCTTTCTAATAGGTTCACAGCGCTTGGGGCTTATCATATGTGCTAGAAGGCTTTATGAGTAGCAGAGTTTAATAATTGGTTCATGCCAACATAATCAAATCCAGTAGCTAGCTATATGTGGATTCATGCACAGTAACATACTGTGGGTCCGCCAAATGAACTTTTCTCACCTTGTCTTTTTATCCTCACTATCAAAGTCAAGAAAGACTTTGAAAAAGTAAACAACTGATGTGAAGAAGAAGGGTGCAGCAAGAACAGTGAGCACTCGAGGAGGCCACTGATGTATATATTGTATGTATGTAACCTTTCCATAGTGACATAACATGTCAAAATAGTTCTTGTAAAAGTTCATATGTCCATTGTAGAATGATAGCATTGCAAAAACGAGACACATTAGAGAGGATGCAATCAGAACATCCATACGTCTCCGAGCTTCTGTTTCGTTGAGTCCTTGTGGAATGGCGTGTTCTAATGCGACAGCTACAATCCAAGTAATCAATCCTTGAATAAATGCAATACGAGAGGTCAAATATTCAAATTCAAAATTTTCTTTGAGATATCCTAACGCTGAAACTGCCTGGGTTTTCGATGCAGGAAGAGACAGCAAGTGTGTCCCTAGGATTGTTGTACAGAAGATACAAACGATTTGCAGGATAAAAGCCGACACCAGCAGCAAGCGTGTGACCTTTTTGGCTAGCCTGACCCATTTCTTGTCCGATTGTTCGACATCAAGGGAACCACTGCTCATATTCTCGTAGAGTGTGGCAATGACAGCTCCAGCAACCAAAGCCGCTGTAAATTTTTCAAAAAAAGGTTAGTGAGATTCCACTTGAAGGATTATCTGAAAAGTATCGGTACTAGTACGACGCTTCGGTACAACTCGCACCTTCCTGTACGTACCGGGAGCGCCCAGGTTAGTGGCCCAATCGTAGGCCGTGCCAATAAAATCATCTCCGGTCTGACTTGCACCATCAAACTTGAACGAGCTAGCAGCATTATCGCCACCTCCACGCAAGGTTGAGACAGTTGCCAGTGTAAGCTTTCGGGGAAGAAAACTAGCCGAGGACTTCTGGATGCCAATGAGGAGGACAGCAGCGAGTAGTCTAATATTCTTGGTCATGGCAGCAGCTAGTCTTTTGGAGTTTTTAAGTAACGACGTCAAAGTATGGATGGTCGGTCTCCTCCTATCTTAGTGATGGTAGAACTTTTAGCTGATAATACTTGCAGTATGAAAATAAGTTCAACAGCGCAACACCCTTAAGTAGCAGTCTTCTTGCCATTGGCATCACTCGAATCTTTAGTGTTGAGACGCCATGTGTGTACTTCCAGTAGTCTACTACCAGTGGCTGGTGTTGGTAGTTACGGTTTGGTAGTGTACTAGACCCTACCTTGGGATTTTGAAAAAATTAGATCAAAATCGAAAAAAGTACTAGTACGCTACACTACTGGGCCATTCCTGAAATTGACTAATACCAAATTCATTGAGCCAAACCACCATTGTGCGAAAAAATTAATTAAGAGGAAATTTGGCTCATGGAGCCAAATCCAGCTTGGCCCACTTGTCCAAGCTGATTTTGGCCTTGGTCATCACCCCTAATTAATTTTCTAAAAGATTCTAATTATATTTTTGTATACAAAAACAGTAGGAAAATATGTTCTTTGTTGAGTATTCATCAAATTACCACCCTCTAAAGAGAACATTCCATTAATTAATTGAAATGGCTTACTGGCACCTAATTTAATTTCAGGAGCCTGCAAGACCAGCTGGTAAAGCTGAATTGAGAGTGGTTTGGCTTCATGAATTTGGTGTTAGTCAATTTCAGGAATGGCCCACTACTACTAGCTACTACCTGTAGTACTACTAGCTACAGTACTAGTAGAGTAGTACTAGCTACTACTAGCTAGTAGTATTGCTACTAGCTACTACTACTAGCTAGCTAGTACTAAGTGGTAGTAGACTACTAGTACTAGCTAGCTAGGTCTTTTTTTCTTCGCCCCCAAATCTTTTTTGTTGTTGTCCAGCTCCCGGTCTTTTTCCGGCTCCCGGTCTTTTTCTTGTCCGGCTCCCGGTCTTTTTTGTGTGTAGAGCTCCTCTAGCTAGAATACTAGAGGAGAGGTAGTACTAGCTAGCCTACGTACGCACTACTTGAGTACTGGGTACTACTGTAGTACGAAGTACTGTTACGACTGCGTAGTGTGGTGTTGTTTTTGGAGAAGTACTAGACTACTGTAGTACTAGTCGTCTGTCTCCTAGCTAGTAGTACTACTAGCCACAAGTAGCACGACACGCTTTTTTTTCCAGCCGAATCAATCGTCGTCGCATTCCACCACTGTTATTCTTTCTTTCCAAACTCCGGTTTATAGAATTTCTACTGTACGACTCCGTGCTTGTCCAATAAATCAACTACTGTACAAACTACGATACGATGCAGCTGAAACGTGGTGTGTTGGACAATAATAACAATGATGGTGATACCACAGATGATACCACCACGGGCGATGCCATGGACGATGCAGAAGTTGTAGCCGCGAGAGAAGAACGCAGCAAACACGAAGGAGAATGGCAAGTAGTTGTCCCGGAAAACACGACTCAACAACAACAACAAGAACAACAACAACAACAAATAATCGAAAATAATGATACTGATGATGCTGACGACAAGGAGCTTGGTCGTGCTACTCAAATGCTTGGTCCGGCTCTTTTCAACAGTGACACGAGGGTTAGTAGTAGTTTTGAAGAGCTAGTAGTAGTAGTAGTAGAGGATTCTGAGAAGAAGGATGATGATGGCGATAAAAAAGTACAGCATCGTGCTCCACACAACCACGAAGCTGTGACAACAGAGAATGATATTCCAGTCGATCAACTCAATTCAGGCACTGACCAGCTTGTTAGAAACGAAGAACTGACAGTTCGGACAATGGTGGTTCAGATGGGCTACCGTAAACCTACAGAGGTTGATACCATGTCCAATGAAGATTGTCGCAATACGCTCATTATGGAATTACAGAACATCACGGGTCGAACAGTCAAGAACCTTCAGGCCAAATCGAATGACGAGCTTCTTGAACTTTTTGCCCTCGAAAGTGCCCTCATTTCCAACAAAATCCGTACGGCGGCCCAAGTCAGGGCAATGAAGCACGAGGATTGTCGTAATACACTCATTGTAGAATTGCACAAACGTACTACGGGTCAAACAATCAAATCACTTCAGACCAAAAAGGATGCTGAGCTCGTTGAGCACATCAACATGGTGGCGTGGCGGGCTGACGTAACTGCCCGTTGTTATGATGCCTGGAAGTAGATGGGAAGATGCAGCGAAAGTGGATATTCCCGCCACAAAGAGTGACCTACAAGAGTTGAAGTCTACTAATGATTCTTGTTGCGCCCTCTTTCGTACCTGCGATACCGGAGGAGGTGTACCTATGGATGACATTGCGAATAATCAAAAAAACCTCATATTTTTTATCTAAGCACCTACTTCGAGTATTCATTTAAAAGTAGTCTACTAGCGACCATTTTGACTGGTGTAGATGGCTGGCAGACTAGCTGACGCACACTGCACTATTCCACAACTCAGTTAGTTAGTCAAAGGCATGTCCAGCAGCCATGGAGTCTATGGAATCGCTGGCGCCTGTGTCCGGCTTGAATTGATGCGTTGCGGTATGAAGTTTCTCGGCCGTTGTGCGGGCCATTTGTTTCTGTGATGAGGACTTCTCGATGTTTCCAGTCTCGACATCATCATCGTCGTCGTCATCGTCATCATCGCCGTCCTCTCCCCCTGCTGCCTCCTCAACATCCTTATTGCGCAAGTCAACTTCTGCCAAGACTTCGGTCCTGGCGAGCCAAGATTCCATAGTGTCAGCATCACCCATAGATGCCAACAGTGGACTAAAAAGATCATGAAATTCAAAAGGGGTCAAGGCATAAAGAGCATTCGCGCCCTTTGTAATCAACCCGCGCTCACCGACAAAGTACAATACCTCAAAAGCCACAGAACGAAAAGCTCTCCTTGCTCGACGAGGTATACACCATTTGTCGGCCGTGGCCTGTAACGAGTCAATGGTAACAGACAGGGTATTGTCCTTGATTTCAATACTAGACTGAAACCCTGCAATGTCTGTGGCAATTATCTCAGCAAAGCGTTCCTGTACGATAGCACGCAAAGCAAACGATGGTTTTCGGACGGGACCGTGACCCGTGTCTCCTACAGGAAGCTTTGTTTTCGTGGATCGCATCGATAAGTAGGGTGATTCCCCGTCTGCCGAAGCCATAGATCTGTGCACTGCCTCGATGACATGCCTCATTGTATCCATTGTTTGGCCTGTGGGACGAAAACCATCCCCATGGTTTTTTCCCAGGCTATTTTTCAGAATGCGCTCTCGACGATTCATCGTGCCGAATTCTTCACCAGGCGATCCGAAAAGGCTCGCCCGCGTTGGAGTAGCTATCGATGACTCTTCTGCGGGAAGCGAGTTGAAATTTTGAGAGTTTCGACCACGTCGATTCCCGTGTCGGCATCTGCTGGTTCTACTGATATTGGCCGTTCTTGCTGTTGTTAGTGGCGGCGGCGGTGCGTGTGATCCAGTAAGCGACGATGTCGCTTTCGATTCGGATTCTGGTGCATCTTCGCCAGAGACACTTTCGGATGAAAATTGACGCAACTCCAATTCGGTCCCTCGGCTCTGTCCGTGATAAGCACGCTTCAGCGCTTCTGCTCGTTCCTTCTCGAATTGGACCTTGGCTCGAGCTAGCCGTCGTCTCATACGCCGCTCGATACGGCTGATGTTTTGGGCACTCAGTCGAATGTAAAAAGTGGCAACATTCCTCAAAAACAAGGACATGAATCCAATGGAAAAGGGAAGCCACAAAATACAAAACCAAATACTTGCGACTCGACTAGGATAATAGTCGCCATATCCAACTGTGGTGAGGCTCACCACGGAAAAATAAATAGATTCAATCACATTCCACTGTTCAATGGGTCCAACCACAATAGATCCAATAAGAATTAATCCTGCAAAAGGAAGTAAGACGGAAAAGGAACGCCCGTATTCATTGTAGGTAAAAAAATGCTTAGCTCGTTCATAATAGCGCATGATGGTATCAATGTAGGCCAGTTCATCCAGAAAGATGTTGACGGTTGGACCAGTACTACCACCGCCACTGACACTGGAAACTGCACTCTCTTGACTACTCGGATTTTGTGTTAGTTGTTGATCAGGCAAACGAGAAGAATGCTGCGACGAGACATCCAATCCTCGTCGTGCCATTTCACTTTTGTCACGGGAATGTTGCGCCCGTGCTGCCTCAAGAGCAATACACTGGTAGACTTGTGCTACCTGTCAATCGCAATGTAACGAAGTAAAATCGGATTGAATAAATGATGAGCCGAAGCAATATAGCAACAGACGGGGATATCAGAGATGAACAAATAAAACTGAATCAGTATCGTACCATAATGGTGAGCGTTGCAATCCCCACAAAAATGTACAGAATGGTAAAACATTGAAATCCAGTTTCTCTGGGAATCTCGTGATACCCGTATCCTAATGGGACAATAAATGGATTGCAGTTGCATATCATAGCGTTCAGCAGGTATGCGTGAGAGAAAATAAAGAGGTCGTTCCTGGGCAAAGCAAAACCTTTCCATCATCATCAACAGCAACACTAGAACGTACGTACCAACCGTCGTAATGGTATAAATACTAAACAGCAAGGAATCATGAACGGACCAATTGCCCGTGTAACGGACATAAAAGGTGGTTCCGAGTATTAGAAATACCAGCATAAAAACCACGCTCAAACACGCCGCTTGTCTTACACTGGCATAACGAGCCATGTATCCAACTTCTCGCTCTTCGAGAGCTCGTTCGTATTCATCGTCTAGACGCTGCATAATTTCCACATCTTCCATGGACAAACGAGGAAATGTACCGGCAGTAGTCGTCGTGCTGGCGGAAACGCGAGGCGAAGGATATCGATTGATGTTGGTATTGGGAGTCAGGTTGCCCCGAGCACTGTTGCTGCTGTCGAAGGCAACGGATCGTTTGGTGGAAATTGGTTGAGGGGACAATGCGGACTTTTTCGTTCTAACTACGGCCACCGGGGGCTTGTCACTGATAACACTGGCAATAGGAGTGGTTGCTGTTTCTGCTGCCACCAACAGGGGCGGCAATATGCGTTGTTGTTGTGGCGATGGTTGGATAGTATGTGGCAGGGATTCTTCTTCGTCGATGACCAATTCTTTTACTTCATTTTCTACGACGTGTCGCAAGGATGTTTTTTTTTGCTGTTGCTGTTGTTGTTTGCTAGCAGCAGTGTTTTTTGATTTTCGTTTGGTTACTGCTGCTCGTGGCGTTTGTCGCAACGGAGGAGAAGAATCGTCGTCCGACGACCAATAAGAAGTAGCCTCGACTGTCCGTTTGGGACGTAACCTTCGTCCTCTCTTGACAGGATTTTTCTTTTTGTTATCAGTAAACGCTGCTGATTCTACTGCTACTTCTTCGACGGGTTCATCCTCAAACGTTTCCCCCCCTGGATCGCCATCGTCGTCATCATCATCATAAGAAGCAGCATCAATTGGGATCGATGGTACTGACGACTGAAATTGAGGTAATTGTGGTTGTGGTTGCCGTTGCCGTTTCTGATGTTGTGTTTCAAGTGCAACATTGACAAGATAAGCAGCGTCTGTAATAGATGCTTGTTCGAGAGCTCTTGCAGCAGCTGTCATGGGAGAAGGTGGTGGTGAATCTACAACATGTACTGCTCCTTCTTGCTGTGCAACACCTTCTCCTCCTCCTCCTCCTCTTTTGTGTGCTTCTACTAGACTCCCTCCAGATCCACCATTACTTGCAGTAAGACTGCCGCCAGTAACTCCTTGGCTGTTCATCATCTTCTATTCATGTAGTATTGGATGCGTTCGTTCCTGGAATAGTCAAATAATGGAGCATTGCTTTTTTGTGTTTGCTCTTTTTTTTCTTCGTGTTCACACAAAAAGCACACATAGTACAGTGCAATGAGCGTGATGATGCTTTGATTGAACAGAATTGCTGTCAGAGTCTTGCGGGACTGGCTCGTTGCTGTCGTTGAGAGTTCTACTACTAGTGCGAGCAAAGGTAGGGGAACAGGTAGAAGTGAGAGATAGATGTAAAAACATTTTGTTGCATTGATTCCAGAGGAGGGATGGAGCTCTATTACAAACATCAAATCAGTTTCATCAACCATCTATTGAAAAAAAACCTCAATACAATACAATTCATATACAGTATACCATGTACTGTCCTTCTTGGCTGGCCTACCAAGGCGCCAGCAGCGTTGTTGTTGATACTACCACCATCGTGTCTGCCTACCAGCATTGCCATGTCGTCTGTTGGGGTACATGGGATGTGAACTACATAGTGCGACATTATTGTTGTACTGTGTCTCTCTAATGTACATTACGTAATAATCAAGGAATACTGCGTCCAAACCTTTTTGGCCACTACTGCTACTACTTAGCCGAACTGTGTCTCACAGAGTGGTGGTGGTGTCGGCAAGAAAATCAAGCTGAGGATTCTCAACTGCGTTGCGTTTTGGCAACGAAAATGCATTTGGTCTTGGCACATTGGCACATATAGTCTTTCGCTTTGATCGCTTCATTTTATGGATTTGCAGGTAAGTGTAATAAAGGGGAAATAGCTTAATGTTTCTGGTGTGTATCAACCCCCCCCCCCGCCCCCCCATTGCTTATTCTTTTCAATGTTTTCGGAGAACGATGAAGTAGGGTTAGGAGTAGGTTCCAAATTAGAACGAGCGAACGCTACCGCGTTCTCTCGACTATGCCAGCTCTCTAGGGCTACGTTCGGCTAGGTAGGGTGGTTTGGAGAAACTCGGCAATTTACTAGGGCCGA
>Ga0210036_1000456_pt1 | contig 48710 bp, 50 predicted proteins | sample CryGeymeta201515_FD_185469 | JGI IMG/M metagenome (GOLD analysis project Ga0210036, IMG submission 185469) | Groundwater microbial communities from Crystal Geyser aquifers in Utah, USA - Crystal Geyser metaG 2015-15 (SPAdes) (version 2) | ecosystem: Environmental > Aquatic > Deep subsurface >...
CTTGCTCAGCCGCTCCAGGTGCTCCGCCAGAGAAAACAGACTGCGTGGGTGCATCGAAACTCTCCGTCCAGTGCGGCGAGTGAATCAGATCATGCCCTCAAATGCGAGGGCTTTTTGCGGGTGTCCAGCTCCGCCACTTCGATACGCGTTGCCATCACAGTGACAGCAGCTTTCACTTGCCACTAACCAGTGGCTGCAAAGCGTCCCTGCGAAAGCTAAGTCCAGTCAAAACGCGCCCGCAAGATCGGCATCGTGCGCGGGGATAGTTCTGGAAAGTTCTCGATCACTTCGTCAAACACGGAGACCTCAGAGTGACGGCGATTGTACCGAAACTCGGCTTCTGCAAGAAAAGTCCAAAGGTTCGTGTCGCTTACCTGTCTGTAAAGCCGCAGCATTCTGCGCAAAACAGACCAGTAACGCTCAATTGGATTGTTCGTAATCCCATCGAAATTATGGAATGCGATTTTGTGATTGATTACTACATGATCCCAGCCTTCAACGGCAAGCCATGCGTATTGTCTGGCTGCATCGGTGACAATTGTTGAACCGGGCAAGACAAATCTGTTGATCGCACTCCTGATAGTGGCCGCTTTGCGATCAGGAACAACACCGGTTATCACTTTCCCATCGCATGCCAAACCTAAAACTGTCGATAGACGGCGCCTGTCTAACGCCGGATCGACAACAACCCTTAAGAAAACCTCGTCAACATGAACCCGTTTCCCAGGCCCGCCAAGCGACTCTGTCCGCTGTTGACTGGCGAGATGCAATCTTATCTGATGACAAAGCCGATGCGCGCCATTGCTTCCAATACCCAAATGCCTGCGCATGAAGGCGGCGCGCATGCCTGTAGGGCAATTCGTAAAAAGCAATAATCCATAGAACCAAGCCATCAAAGAGATGTTCGACCGATAAAAGGCCGTGTCTTTCAGAGGTGACAGCCGCGCTCGGCACCTGTGCTGGTATTGCTTGGTACCGCGACAATGATACCAATTTCCGCCGGCCTGTTTGCATTCCGGGCAAAATCCCGACCGTCCCCACTTGGACTCAAACACCTGATGAAGGCAGGCGTATTCATCGGGAAAGCGCCTGAAAAATTCCTTTACGCTTGTACCCTTGTAAGTGAACATCAGACTAAACTTAATACTCAGCCGAAGATATTGCGACGTTCAAGTCCACGCTTTCGCTCCGGAGTAAGGATCGGGAACTGGGCAACGAGGTCCCAGAAGGTTTCATGCGACCGTTGGCGGCGAGAATACCGGAACTCAGCCTCCTTCAGATACAGCCATAGCCTATGGTGCGATACACCTTTGTGTTGTGTCCTCAGCATCAGCAGGAAATATTTCAGGAAACCGTAGTTCTGTTGCCACAACTCAGGGTACAGTTCCAAGATGCGAGGGTGGTACCTTATCTTCCACTTAGATGTGCTGTCACTCAATAGCCCGAATGTGCTCGTGCAATCGGTGACTATCGGACTGTCCGGATGTGCTTTGCTCCTCAGCGCGTCGCGGACAAAGTTGGGATTGCTTTTGGTGATGACAACGGTTCTCACCGCTGAACCATCGTTCGCGATCATGACACGCGCGTAGGCATGCTTTCCCTTTGTCTGCCGGACAATCGGACTGACTTTTTCAAGGCGAACAAACACAGGCCTATCATGGCCTCCCAGTATCGCACTGTCGTCGAGAGCGGCCATCTGATAGCGGATTTGTCGACACATACGGAATGCGTTGTATTGTGCGATTCCCAAATGCCTATGGATAAAGGTTCGGCTCAAGCCATGCGATGAATTGGTAAAGTGCAGCATTGCATAGAACCAGAGTTGAAGTGGAATGCGTGTTCCATTCAGGAGCGTATCTGCGGTCGGCGATCTGTTCGAATGACACAGCTGATGATGGAATGATCGTAAGCCTTCGAGCCTGTACCAGTCTCCAAATCCGCCGCACTTCGGGCATCCATCCTTTAGGAATCGTATGCGAAACATATGGTCGAGGCACGCATCATCCGTTGGGAATGCCTCATAAAATTGTTGCAGGCTGGTTCCGCGGTAGCTTTTTCGAGTCGTCTTGTACTCATGGGCCGGATAGCCGAGGTCTAACAATGCCATATATTAAAACTTTAAAAATCAACGTTCAACCGAGTTGTAACTGGCCCTGAGGGTGCTGGGTCACGCCGCGGATATCATGCTGTTCGAATCGCCCGGTATTTTAGAACGCACCTTTGTAGGGATCAGGTCGACCCAGGGAAGTGGCGTTCGTAAAGAATTTGAACGATCTGATGCGCGGCATTGCCGTCACCGAAGGGGTTGGCATTGCTCGCCATCGCTTCATATTCGCTGGTACTGTCGAGCAGCTGGTTGGCGGCTGCCACAAGCGCTGCTTCCGACGTGCCCACCAGCCGCGCTGTGCCAGCTTCAATCGCTTCGGAGCGCTCTGTGGTTTCTCTCATGATGAGCACCGGCGTTTGAAAACTGGGTGCTTCTTCCTGGATACCCCCGGAATCGGTCAGGATCAGATCGCTTGCGTCCAGCATTCTGGCAAAATTGGGATAGTCCAGTGGCTCGATGAGAGCGATATTGGCGATGCCTTCAAGCAGAGGCACCATCGCCTTGCTCACGGCCGGGTTTGGATGAACCGGAAATATAATGGCAACATCGTCTCGCTCTGCCAGCTTGACCAACGCCTTCGCAATTGACGTAAGCCCTTCGCCAAAATTCTCTCTGCGATGAGCAGTGACCGCGACAATCCGCTTTCCGTCAAATCGCTTCAGCAATGGTTCGATTGCAGTAGCTAAACCGGGATCGGCGATGATGCGCCTCTTGGTTTCAAGCAAGGCGTCGACCACTGTGTTGCCGGTGACAAAAATGTTCTCATCCGCAATCGTCTCGGCAAGAAGCGCCTGCCGCGCGCGCTGGGTTGGGGCAAAATGCAGATCGGCAATGATCGCTGTGACTCTGCGATTTAGCTCCTCTGGCCAAGGCGCATAAATATTGCCACTGCGCAAACCAGCCTCGACATGACCCACCGGTATCTTTCGAAAATAGCATGCCAACGACACCATCATGGCCGTGAGCGTATCCCCGTGGACCAGAACGCGGTCGGGTCGTTCAACGTCGAGCACTGCGCCAAAGCTGGTAATGATCCGCGACGAAAGCGCGTCGAGGCTTTGGCCATCCTGCATCAGGTCAAGATCAATGTCGGGAACGATCTCGCTCATTTGCAGCACTTGATCGAGCATTCCTCGATGCTGCGCAGTCACGACCACCCGCGTTTCGAACGCTGGGTGCGCCTTCAGCGCGTGAACCACCGGAAACATCTTGATGGCTTCCGGGCGAGTGCCGAAGCAGACGAGTATCTTGGGGCGACTTGCGTGCTGCATGGCTCTCATCTTCGGTTACGGCTGTTCATTCCAGACTGCGGTCACTTAACCGCTGCAGAATAACAATGGCTTAACCCACGGTAGATTTCCCGGAAAGCGGGGCCCCTCCGGGATTGCCGGGGCAGCATTGCGTACAGGCAGTTGTGACGGTCCTGCCGCGGACATGTGCGTATCTTTCGGGAGGGCGGCAGACACTTTTCAGGTTCGCACCTTACGGGCGGGGAACGCCTTCCCCTGAGCCGGAGCCAGTTCCCGTCTCCGGCTACCCCTTCGAGCGGGGACACCCCGCATCGCCCCGGGTGGAAGCGGAGCGGGGCTGATGACGCGCTCTGTCCCGCAGGTCCTGCGGCCCTGCTCCTGAGGGCGCGGCGCTTGTCGTTTCGGGCCCCCCGCGCCCGCCGCCTCCGGTCGGCATGGCAGAAGGATCGGCCTGCCCGGCGACAGGGTCCCGCCGGAGCGTCCGATCCCGGCCATAAGGCAAAGCCTGCCTGCGGACGGGGTGCGCGTTGTTTGCTTGTGCAGCTCGCTGGTCGCTCGCGCACCATGAGGCACTGGCAGGGGGCTGCGGACGGCACGCATGCGCGCGCCGGCGTGGCTGGTGGCGGCCCTTCGAAAGGGGCGGGGTGGGCGGCGCGCCCGTCTGGGTACGGTCCGGCCAGCCGCAACCCGGCCCTGACGGGACCGGGTCTTCCATTGCATTGCAGTCCTTATCGCGCGGACTGAGTCTCAACCACCTGCTGTATGCGGATGCGGCTGTCCGGCCCGCACCTTCCTGGTCGCTGTCACCGCCCACCCCGCCCCTTCCGGGGGCCGGTGTGCGGATTTGGGCAGTGCGGAGGACGGATGATGGCGCGTGGTATTGGCAAGGGCAGTGCAGGTGGCAGGCGAAGCAGGGCGGCGCGCGGCGCCGCTGGCGGGGGAGGTGCGCGCGGGTCGCTGTATGACGAGGTGACCGCGAGCATCATCGCGCAGCTGGAAGAGGGCGTGTTTCCGTGGGTCAGGCCGTGGAGCACAGCGATGGCCGCGCCGGGTCTGCCGCGCAACGCGGTGACCGGGCGAGCCTATTCGGGGATCAATGTCCTGATTCTGTGGGGCGCGGTGATCGAGGGCGGCTGGTCTTCGCAGGACTGGCTGACCTTCCGGCAGGCGCTTGCCGCAGGCGGCTGCGTGCGCAAGGGCGCGCGCGGGCGGACGGTGTTTTATGCCGACCGCTGCGTGCCGAAGGGCGAGCGCGAGGGGGGTGACGGCAGCGAGCGCGGCGAGGAGGCCCGCGGCATTGCCTTTCTCAAGCGCTTTACCGTCTTCAATGTCTCGCAGTGCGAAGGCCTGCCCGAAGGGCTGGTGAGCGCGCCAGTGCCACTGCCCGAGCGCGAATTGCACGCCAGCGCGGAGGTGCTGATTGCGGCGACGGGCGCGGATTTTCGGATCGGCGGACCCGACGCGTTCTATTCGCCATCGGGCGATTTTGTGCAGGTCCCGCCGCAGCCCGCCTTTCATCATCAGATCGATTACTACCGCACCGCGCTGCATGAACTTGGGCACTGGACCGGCCATGGCGCGCGGCTGGGCCGCGACCAGACCGGGCGGTTCGGTTCGGCCGCCTATGCCCGCGAGGAACTGGTCGCCGAACTGGCCTCGGCTTTTCTGTGCGCTGCGCTCGGCATCCAGCCGACCGTGCGCCATGCCGATTATCTCGGCAGCTGGCTCGCCGTGCTGCGCGCCGACAGCCGTGCGATCTTCCGCGCCGCCAGTCAGGCCAGCAAGGCAGCCGAGCTCCTGCTGCAGTTCCAGGCCATCGGACAGGAGCAGGCGGCATGAGCAGGTTGCCCGATCCCGCCAGCAAGGGCCTATCCGATGCCGATGCCGATGTTGGCGCCGAGGCCCGAGGCTTCGCGGTCGAAGCCACCGAAGCCGGGCTGCAGACGCTGGTGCCCGGCGTGGTGCCGGTCACGCTCGGCGACCGGCTTGCGCTGCTCGCCGCCGCGCCGCTGGTGCCGACAAAGCGCCAGCGCCCCGCCGACCACGGGCTGTTCGATAGGAATGCCCGCAACCAGCTCGAAATGTTCTGAGGAGGCGCAGTGATATGGAACTGCTGACAGCTGCCCTGCGTGCCCGTCTGCTGGCCAATGGCGCAAACCCCCGCGATCATGTTCCGGTCGTCAAATTCTTCAATCCGCTCGGCGCGGCGGCCTGGCTGATCAGCGAATGCGATGCCGACGGCGACACCCTGTTCGGGCTGGCCGATCTCGGCTTCGGCTGCCCCGAATTAGGGTCAGTAAGTCTTGCCGAGATTGCTGCGGTTCGTCTGCCGCTTGGCTTGCGGATCGAGCGCGACCTGCACTTTGCCGCCAAGCATCCGCTGTCGGTCCATGCCGAAGCGGCGCGCCGCCATGGCCAGATTACCGAGCATCCCGGTCACCTCGACGATGCCGCCGCCGTGCTGGCGCGCGAGGCGGCAGCGAGCCGGAGCCGTTCACCGCCGTAGCCCCAAGCGGCGGATGATGCCCGCGCGCGGCTCCCCCCGCCCGTGCGGGACAACGGCCCTGCCCTGCCGCTCCCCACCGTTCCCCCCGAGGCGGCGGGCGCGGGGCCACCTTATCGAGACAAGTTTGAAGGAGAATTCTCATGCAGATCGATTATATCCCGCTTGGCCAGCTATCGGTTGCGGCCATCAATATGCGGCGCGGGCGCAAGGTGCCCGATGTCAGCGATATCCTGCCATCAATCAAGGCGCGCGGCGTGCTTGCGCCGCTGTTCGTGCGGCGGGTTGCCTGCCCTTCCCGGGAGGGGGACGCGCCCGACCACTTCGAGATTCTCGCCGGCAAACGCCGCTATTTCGCCAGCCTTGAAGCCGCGCGCGCGTGCAGCGAGGAGCGCTGCCTGCCCTGCATCGTCGTCGGCGCGGACGACGATGCCGAGGCGCTCGAAATCTCGATGATCGAGAACCTGCTGCGCGAGGAGCCCGACGAGGTCACCCAGTGGGAAAGTTTCACGCGCCTCGTGAAGGAAGGGCGCAGCGTGGAGGACATTGCCGCGACCTTTGCGCTGACCGAACTGAAGGTGAAGCGCATCCTCGCGCTCGGCAATCTCCTGCCCCGCATCCGCGAGGCCTATCGCAGCGAAGCGATCGATGCCGCGACCATTCGCCACCTGACGCTCGCCAGCAAGGCGCAGCAGAAATCATGGCTGGCATTGTTCGAGGATGGCGAGGCCTATGCGCCGCGCGGCAGTCAGCTCAAGGCATGGCTGTTCGGCGGCGCGCCAATTGCGACGTCGGTCGCGCTGTTCGATCTCGCCAGCTATACAGGTGAGGTCGTCACCGACCTGTTCGGCGAGGAAGGATACTTTGCCGATGCTGATGCCTTCTGGGCCGCGCAGCTGGCGGCGGTCGAGGCGCGCAAGGCCGACTATCTCGCCGATGGCTGGACCGATGTGGTGATCGTGCCGGTGACCGGTCATTTCGCCAGCTGGGAATATGAGCGCGCGGGCAAGCGCAAGGGCGGGCGGATCTATATCCAGCTGCGCCGCGACGGCGAGGCGGTGTTACACGAGGGCTATGTCTCGCGGGCCGAGGCCGCAGCGGCAGAGCGCCGCGCGCGCGGCGAGGAAGCCGACACCAAACCCGCACGGCCCGAAATGACCGCAACGCTGGCAAGCTATGTCGACCTGCATCGCCATGCGGCGGTGGGAGCGCAGCTGGCGGGCACGCCCGCGCTCGCGCTGCGGGTGATGGTCGCCCATGCGATTGCCGGATCGTCGCTGTGGAGCGTGCGCCCTGCCGATACCACGAGCCGTAACGAGGCAGTTGCCGCCAGCATGGCGGCTGCGCCCGCAACGCGTGCCCTGGCAGAGCAGCGCCGTGCGGTGCTGGCGCTGCTCGAGTTGGACAAAGAGCGCGCCAGTCTCACACAGGACCGCTACGGCTCCGATCTGGTGCCGGTGCTGCACCGCCTGCTGGCGCTGTCAGACGCCGATGTCTTGCAGGTGCTGGCGCAGGTGATGGCCGAGACGCTGGCCATCGGCAGCGAGGTGGTCGAATATCTGGGCGAGCACTGCGCCATCAATATGGCTGATCACTGGCAAGCCGACGCGGCCTTCTTCGGGCTGCTGCGCGACAAGGAGGTCATGTTGGCCCTGCTCGCCGAAACCGGCGGCGCGGCGGTCGCCAGCGCCAATGCGGGCGAGAAAGGGAGGGTCATCAAGGGTCTGATCGCCGATCACCTGGCCGGCGCGAATGACCGGGCGAAATGCGAGCGCTGGTTACCACGCTGGATGGCCTTCCCGCCTGCGGCCTATACCGAGCGCGGCGGGGTACCGATGGTGGCGGCGTCGCGGCGGGCGAAGTGGATGGTCGAGGATGAGCAGGCGGAGCCGGAGGACCATGCGGCGTCGGCCTGCGAGGAGGCCGGGCACGATGATGCTGCGGCAGGAAAGGTCGTGGCTGCGCCGGAAGATGTTCCGGCAAAAGCCGGGCTGGCAACCTGAGCCGCGCCGAGCGCTTGTCGACCGCGCCGAAGGTTTGCTCTCTTCCTGTCTTCCGACCAATGCGGTGGTGCAAGGGCGCAGGTGAGCGGATCATGCCAGCCCCGGGTTGTTCCCCACCCTTCGGGCAGTGCAGCGGGAAGGCGCAGCGGCGCGACGCGACGGGGCCCGGCTTGATTGCCACGAATTTCGTCGCTATATAGCGTCAGAGTAAATGGAGGCTTGCCGTGGCGATCCAGGATTATGCTGACAATGGTGCATTTGCTCCGCGCAAGATCATTGCAGCCTTGCGTACCACCAGTGACGAACTGGCGCGCTCCCTCGGCCTTGGCAAGGACGCGATCCAGCGCAAGGACCGGATTGCCTCCGATCGCACCCAGCGCCGCATCCGCCAGATGGTCGAGGTGCTCAACAAGGTCGAACCGCGTTACGGTTCGGCGCTGTTGGCCTATGCCTGGTACCGCTCTGAGCCTTTGCCGGGTTTCTCGGGCCAGACCGCCATGCAGCTGGTGCAGAACAACCGGGCCGACGACGTGCTGACCTATATCGACGCGGTCGACGCAGGCATCCACGCATAGTCCGATGCATTTCACCGGCCTGCTGTACCGCGCCCACAACCCGGTCTGGTCCCGCACACCATTGTCAGGGGAGGGTGCTGCCCGGTTCGGTGGCCGCTTCAACCGGATCGGACGGCCTGCGCTCTATACGTCGCTCGCGCCAGAGACGGCGCTGCGCGAAGCCAATCAGGTTGGCACGCTGCAGCCCACCACGCTGATTGCCTATCAGGCCGATATCGAACCGCTGCTGGATGGCCGGGATATCGCCGCATTAGAGCCCTTCCACATGCGGCCGGCAGATCTGGCCGACCCGTCCTGGCGGGATATGATGTTGTCCGGAAAGCCTGTTCCGACGCAGGACTTCGCGGAGACCGCGATCGCGCATGGATATTCCGGCCTGATCGTTCCGAGCTATGCCCGCGGCGCGCTTGCTGACGCGCTCTACCTCGTTCTATGGGACTGGGAGGCGCGCCTCACACTTGTCGACGATGACGACCGGTTAGGCCTTCGCACATCCTGAGATCCCGCAGACCTTCCCCGCAGCAAACGCGCGCCTGATCCTCGCTTCGGCCACGCGGCGGACAATCGTGCCGCCCGCGTTCCGCCAGACAGGCGCACCGGTCCTTCTGGTTCACCGCGCCGAAAGTCCGGACGGCGCGCACATCGCCGATCCGCCCGAGGCCCGCATGGTCGCGCAGAAAGAACTTCTGCCCACACAGTGCCTGCTCCGATCGCGCCCTCCTCGTCTGCTGCAGATGAAGCTGCCATTGCCCCCAACCGGTTCATCCTGTCGCCCGAACCTGCCCCACCGGCTGCCTCGTCAATGGCCTGTCTGGCGGCGGACGGGCTTCGCCCTTGCGGGGCCTGGGGCGCAACGGCGCGTTCGCGGCTATTTTCCGCCGGGCGCGGCTGCGCCCTTTGCATCGCGAAGCAAAATAGCCGCACCCGCTGCCGTCCTTCGCTTCGCTGCGGTCCCTGTCGGGATGCGCCGTCCCCGCACAGCCGCCTGTGCATGGCCATCGAGGCTGCGATGGGCGCAGGCTCGAAAGAACAAGGAACGACACCATGGCCAATATCGGCAACTTCACCCGCACCGCCACCGGCTTCAAGGGCGAGATCGTCACCATGAGCGTGCAGCAGAAGAATGTGCGCATCACTGCAGAACCCGAGCAGGCAAGCGAGAACGCGCCCTCCCACCGGGTCTTCGTCGGCCGCGCCGAGATCGGTGCCGCCTGGAGCAAGCAGAGCCAGGAAGGCCGCGACTATCTCTCGGTCAAGCTGGACGATCCGAGCTTTTCCGCTCCGATCTACGCCAACCTCTTTGCCGAGGATGATGGCGAAAACTTCAGCCTGGTGTGGACCCGCGCCCGCAAGGCGGGCGGCGAATAAGCCTCAATCCCGCCCCGCCCGGCCATGCCGGGCGGGGCTATTCCTGTGACCCGGGGTCTCAAGGTCAGCTGTGCCCGGTCATCAGCTGCCGCACAGGGGCGACAGAAACACGGCGGCAATTCTGTCGCTCCCCTCGACCCTCGGCAATCCGCCATCTCTCTCCGCAACAGGCGGCGCTGCGCTGTCTTTACTCTCACTTTGCGAAAGATTGCTGATGACCGCCGTTCCCGCTCCGATCCGCCCGCGCTACCTGCGCACTCCCGATGCCGCCGTGCATCTCGGCCTCTCGCCGCGCACACTCGAAAAGCACCGCTGCTATGGCACGGGTCCGGCCTATCACAAGCTCGGTGGGCGCATCGTCTACCGGCTCGAGGATCTCGACAGCTGGGCCGAGCAGGGGGTGCGCCGTTCGACCAGCGATCCCGGAAAGGGCGTGGTCCATCCGGCCAAACGCGTCGATGGCTATATCCCGCCGGTGCGGCGCTGAGTGCGGCTCATGAACAAGCGATTGGCCATGTGCGATCGGGACATGTCGCTCAAGCCGTTCTCGGGAATCGGCGGCGATATCGCCCCGCGCGACGCGCAGGATCTGATGGCCTGGCCCTTCTTCAGCCTCGCCAAGTCGAGGCGGGTGCGCCCGATCGATGTCCGGATCGGGGAGGTTGCGATCCTGGTCGAGGCAACCGCCGAATATGGCATGGCCACCATCTGGGACGCGGATGTGCTGATCTGGGCTGCCAGCCAGATCGTCGAGGCACGCGATTGCGGTCGTCCCACCTCCCGATTGCTCGCTGCCAGACCGCACGAGATCCTCACATTCACCCGCCGCGGGACCGGCAAGGCCAGCTACGAGCGGTTGAAGGCCGCACTCGACCGGCTGCAGTCGACCACGGTGGCGACCTCGATCCGCCAGCCTCATCAGCGCCACCGGCACCGCTTCTCCTGGATCAACGAATGGCGCGAATGCCTCGATGGCTCGGGCCGTGCGCGCGGGATCGAGATGGTCATTCCCGACTGGTTCTATGAGGGCGTGCTTGATGCCGCGCTCGTGCTGACCATCGACCGGGCCTATTTCGATCTCACCGGCGGGCTCGAGCGCTGGCTCTACCGCATCGTGCGCAAGCATGGCGGCAGGCAGAAAGGCGGCTGGAGCTTCGATGTTGCGCACCTCCATCTGAAGTCCGGCGCGCTCTCCCACCCCAGGCGCTTCGCCTTCGAGCTGCGCGAGATCGTCCGCCGCCAGCCCCTGCCGGGCTACCAGCTGACGCTTGACCATGCCCTTGGCCGCGAGCGGCTCAACTTTGTCAGCATTCCCCAAGACCCGTTCGACATCGCCGCGCGGCGGCTCGGTTACAGCGGAGTGGACAAGTCATGATCGCACTCGGACGATCAGGAACTGCGAGACTCGGACGATCGGGAACCGCAAACCCGGACTATCGGGAACCGGAATCGCCTTCAAACCACTGGATTCGCGGCGCTTCCGGGCCGCTTAACTGTGCTAACAAAGAATCCTTCGGATTCTTGCTAACGCCCGCTGCCTGTGGACAACCTGGCGCTGAGCCCCCCGCCATGCGCGTCGCAGCAGCCGGGACGGCGCGCGGATCTTTCACCGAGGTCGAGCTCTTCTGGCGGGAGGGCATACAGGAACACTGGCTGCGGTTCGGCAAGCCGGCCGCGAGCCGTATCCTTGACCGCAAGCGCCGCGTCGAATGCTATGCGGCCGGGCAGACTTTCGGCTTCGTGCGCTGGGCGTCGAACGATTACGGCACCATAGTCTCGCGCTTCGATGTCCTGCTTGCGGTCAGCGAGGGGGAGCCTGTCACCCGCTTCCCCCATGTCACGCCTGGCGCGCAGGTCCTGCTGTCCGTATCGGGCTGGCGCAAGGTTCAGCGCGTCTTCGGTCTGATCGATGCGATCGAAGCGCTTGGTATCGACCCTTGCGATGTCGCGCCCGATCACTGGCGGCACATTCACAACCGACTGATCGCCGCCGAGACGCCGCGCGGCTACTCGGCTGCCCGGCACCGGGCCTGGCTTGCGCGCAAGGCGCTGCAATCATGAAGCGCCGCGCGGTCATCACCGCCGCGGCAGCGGCGGGCCTCGCCATGGCATCGCTGGCGCTCCCAGAGCGCCGGCCACTGGTGTGGAACATCACCCCTTCGGTGCCGACCGGGCTGTACTGGGTGAGCGACCAGCGCGCTCTGGCAGTCGGCGACCGCGTGGCGATCGCACCGCCGCCAAAGCTGCGCAAGCTCCTCGCCGAACGCGGCTATCTCCCGATTGGTGTGCCCCTGCTGAAGCGCGTGGGCGCTGCACCGGGACAGACGATCTGCCGAACTTCAAGCGATCTGACCATCGATGGCAGGCTCGCCGCGCCCGTTCGAACGCATGATCGCGCAGGCCGACCCTTGCCTTCCTGGAGTGGCTGCATCGTGCTGCGCGATGGCGAGATATTTGTCCTCAACCCTGCTCAGCCCGACAGCTTCGACAGCCGCTATTTCGGTCCCCTGCTCGCCAAAAATGTGATCGGCCGGGCGCACCCGGTCTGGACCGGCGAGCGCGGCGATGGCGCCAATGTGTGGTCTTCGATCTGGAGCAGCACCCCTTTTCCCACCAGCAAGTAAGGATGGATGAGCATGCGTATTGGCACATTTGTAGCAGCAGACGGCGGGTTCTCCGGGCGCCTGCATAGCCTCACACTCGATATTGCCCTGATCCTCGAACCAATCCCTGCGTCCGACAGCGACAAGGCACCCGACTACCGGGTGATGGCGGGCGACGACAATAAAACGCGCGAAGTGGGTGCAGCCTGGAAGCACGTGGGCGAGAAGGCCGGTGCTTTCGTCACGCTGCTGCTTGACGATCCGGCCTTCGTGCAACCGCTGCGCGCCAATCTCTTCCAGGGCGACGGCAACGAGCACGTGCTGGTCTGGTCGCGCCCGTCCCGGCGCGAAACGGCGGGCTGAGCGATGCGCCCGCGCCGCTGGCTTGGCGGTCTTTGCTATGCCTTGGCCCTGTCGGGAGCAGACCCTGCCGTGGCGCGACCCGCCGACCGCCGGGCGCCGCAGCAGGTCATCGCCATCGCCGCTTACGTTACGGAAGCTTCGCAGCGGTTCGGCCTTCCCGAACGCTGGATCCTTGCGGTCATCCAGGCGGAGAGCGCCGGCAGGATCGGCGCGGTGTCACCGGCCGGTGCGATGGGTCTGATGCAGCTCATGCCGGGCACCTGGGCGCGCCAGCGCACCCGGCTCCATCTCGGACCCGACCCTTTCGATCCGCGCGACAACATCCTGGCCGGTACGTCATATCTTCGCGAAATGTACGACCTTTGCGGGCCGACCGGCTTTCTTGCCGCATATAATGCGGGGCCCGGTCGCTATCGCGAGTGGCGCGAAAAGGGCCGCCCACTGCCCGCCGAAACCCGGGCCTATGTCGCCCGCCTTGCACCAATGCTGCAGGATGCCAGCATGACGGGTGCATTCTCGGGGTTTCTCCCCATGCAGCCAGCCAGGGTTTCATGGCCCGAGGCCGCGCTGTTTGCCGACCGCGCAGACCCTTTGGGGCCCGCGCCATTCCCGAATGCTGATGCAGTTGCTGATCGCGCACCGCGCGAACCTTCTGCCAGCTTGAACACGTCCGGCGGCCTCTTTGCGCCCGTTTCAGGCGACCAGCCGTGATGATAACCCTCGTGCAACTGCAGCGCGTCACGGCGTGCTGCGGCGAAGCAATGTGCGTGTGGGCGGCTTTGGAAAAGGAAGGCGCTGAAGGATGGCGAGATAAAAGCCGCGCCGTCTGTCGGGGTGCAGGTGGTTGGATTTATTGGGTAATAAGCGCTGCTACTGCAAATGCCATGCCGTCGCTCCTGCCGAATTTCCCCATGTTTACAAGGCCAAGGGAGAGGTCGCCGGGCGCCATGCGCCATGGCTGATGACGAATTCGACATCAGGCCGGGCCGGTCGCGTGACAGCGGGGCGGGGGTCTACCGCAAGGCGAATACGCTGGTCGGCCGCGTGCTCCAGGCCTCGCGCCGGGCAGGCTACACGCCGCTTGGTGGCAGCAGGACTGGCGGCGGTACGGGTCGTCTCGGCCGGGGCAAGCGGGCGGCGCTCCAGAGCCGGCGCAGCGCCTTCCAGCGGCGCGTTGTCATCAAGGCGCGCGTCGTCCGGCATCGGGGCAGCTCATTCCGGTCTGCGCCGCTTGCGCGCCATATTGCCTATCTCGAACGTGACGGCGTCACGCGTGACGGATCGCACGGTCAGATGTTCGACCTACATTCCGACCAGGCTGATGGCGATGCCTTTGCCGAACGCTGCGAGGAGGACCGGCACCACTTCCGCTTCATCGTCTCGCCCGAGGATGCGAGCGAGATGGCAGACCTGCGGGCCTTCACCCGCGAGCTCATGGACGACATGGCGCGCGATCTTGAGACACGGCTTGATTGGGTCGCGGTCGATCACTGGAACACCGACAATCCGCATATCCATGTGCTGGTCCGGGGTGTCGCCAGCGACGGCCAGGACCTTGTCATCGACCGCGCCTATATCAGCGAGGGGCTGCGCGCCCGCGCCGAAGAGCGGGTGACAATCGAACTTGGCCTGCGCAGCGAACGCGACATCGAGAACGCGCTTCGCCGCGAGGTTGGTGCAGAGCGCTGGACCTCGCTCGACCGCCGGTTGCAGCGCCAGCGCGATGAGCATGGTGTGGTCGATCTGCGCCCGGAGCAATCCGGCGGGCGCAGGGATCGCAGCTTGCTGCTTGGCCGTGTGCAGGTACTCGAACGCATGGGGTTGGCGGAGCGCAGCGGACCGGCCAGCTGGACGTTGGCAGCGGATATCGCGCCGACCTTGCGCGCGCTGGGCGACCGCGGCGACATCATCAGGACCATGCACCGCGCCATGAGCAGGCAGGGTCACCTCGTCGATCCCGCGCGCTTCGCTTTGCATGGCAATGCCGATGGCGCGCGGGTCATTGGCAGGCTGGTGGAACGCGGGTTGCATGATGAGCTGACCGGCGAGGCCTATGCAATCATTGAAGGCACCGACGGGCGGACGCATCATCTGCGCTTTGCGGACATCGAGCGGACCAGTGACGCAGCGACCGGCGCCATAGTCGAAGCCGGCAACTGGACCGATCGCAAGGGGTGGCAGCAGACCAGCCTGCTGGTCCGGTCCGACCTTGCCATCGAAGCGCAGGTCCACGCGCGCGGCGCGACATGGCTCGACCGCCAGCTGGTATCACCCCAGCCTCAAACTCTTGGGGGCGGGTTCGGGTCGCAGGTTCGCGGCGCACTGGATCAGCGAGCCGAGGTCCTGATCGAGGAAGGCCTCGCGAAGCGTCAGGGCCAGCGCATTGTCTTTGCACGGGGCCTGCTCGACACGCTGCGGGATCGCGAACTGGCAGAAGCCGGCGGGGCGCTGGCCGCGCGCCACGGAAGTATTGCCCGGCCCGTCAATGCCGGCGATCACGTCGTGGGCATCTACCGCGAGCGGGTGACGCTGGCGTCCGGCCGCTTCGCCATGATCGACAATGGCCTGGGCTTTCAGCTTGTCCCATGGCGGCAGGACCTCGAACGCCATCTGGGTATGGCGGTGAGTGGAAAGGTCAACGCGAGGGGCGGCGTGGACTGGAGCTTTGCCCGCTCGCGCGGACCGGCACTCTGACGATCGGGACGCTTACGATCTTGACATTCGCGTCATATGACGCGTATATACGCATCAGGAGATGCCATATGGTCAATGCAGTGCTGGACGCAATCGACGCGCCGCGCGTACCGCAGACCTTTGCCGGCGAAAGCGATCGCGCGCGTCTCACGGGGGCCGCCGTCAAGGCCGTGTTGCGGCTGATCGATGCCTGGGGTGCCAGCAATGCTGAAGGCGCATCCCTGCTTGGCGTATCGGCGAGCACTTGGGACCGGATGAAGGCTGGCACCTGGGAGGGCACGCTCAGCCAGGACCAGCTGACCCGCGCCTCCGCCCTGATCGGACTGTTCAAGGGCCTGCACCTGCTGTTCGCCAACGACCTTGCCGACCGCTGGCCCAGGCTCGAGAACAGGGCGCCCGTGTTTGACCGGCGCTCGCCGGTGCAGGCCATGATCGAGGGCGGCATTCCGCGCATGATCGAGACCCGGCAGTATATCGACGCGCTTCGTGGTGGGCTCTGAGGCGGGCGGGAGACTGCCGCTTACCAGTGTTCCCACAATCCGCGAAGCCTTCGGGCGCACGGTCCGCCTTGTCACCAACGCGCGGCTGCGTGAGGCGGCGATGAGACCGCTCGCTGATTCTGAGGGAGAGCTCGATGATCTCGCCGAGATCGAAGCCGCGACCAGCTCGCGGCAAATCGCCGAGGAACGCGGCTTGGGCGGCCTGAGCGCCGATGAACTGGTGCACGGCGTCCCGCACGCGAAATTCATCAATGCAAGCTTCGCCTATGCCAAGCCGCGCGAGCCCGGCCGCTTCAACCCGGCCAACCGCGGGGCGTGGTATGCCGCGCTCGACGCGGATACCTGCATCGCCGAGGTCGGCTATCACCTGACCGAGGCCCTCGCCGATGCCGGCGATTTCGATGCGGTCGTCGAATATGTCGAGATGATTGCGAGCATGTCTGGCGTCTTCATCGATCTGCGCGGCATGCCCGGTCATCCGGCACTCGGTCCCGAAAAGGCGAGGGGATATCCGGCTGGCAATGCGCTGGCAGCGCAAGCGCGCGCCGAAGGCCATAACGGAATCATCTATCCCTCGGTGCGACATGCCGGCGGGGTCTGCATTGCGGCCCTGTGGCCCAACGTGGTGCAATCGGTCGTGCAGGCCGAGATGGTCAGGCTGACCTGGTCGGGAACACCGGCCTTCACCATCGAGGCGGTCTGACCATTCATTTTCATTGCTGCGCTGGACTGCGCCTTGCGTCGGCAGCGCTTGCATATGCACCGCGCTGGCGTTCTTCTTCCGCCGGAAGGAGGCCGCAATGTCTGCGACCAGGATCCTGTGGGGGCAGATCATTGCTGTATTCGCGATGACCCTGGCGGGTATCCAGACGGGGACGCAGTGGATCGCGCGCGAGCTTGGCTATCAGCCCGAGCTCGGCGCACCTTTGTTTCTATTCCTGGAGACCCCGATCTACCCCACCTATGCCATCTTCTGGTGGTGGTTCAGCTTCGAAGCCTATGCGCCGCGCATCTTCGAGACCGGCGGCGTGATCGCTGCCTCAGGGGGGCTCCTTTCCGTGCTCGTCGCCATCGCCATGTCGGTGTGGCGCGCGCGCGAACTCCGCAGCAGCGCTACCTATGGCTCGGCTCGCTGGGCGACCCGCCCGGAAATTGCCGCAGCCGGCCTGCTTGGCGGAAAAGGCGTGGTGATCGGCCGCCACGCGAGCCTATACCTGCGCCATGACGGGCCCGAGCATGTATTGTGCTTTGCACCGACCCGCAGCGGAAAGGGCGTCGGGCTGGTGATCCCGACGCTCCTGACCTGGCCGCACTCGGCCATTGTCCATGACATCAAGGGCGAGAACTGGGAGCTCACCTCCAGCTTTCGTGCACGCTTCAGCCGAGTCCTGCTGTTCGATCCGACCAACGCCGCCTCGGCGGCCTATAATCCGCTGATGGAAGTGCGGCGCGGTGTCAGCGAAGTGCGCGACGTCCAGAACATCGCCGATGTGCTCGTCGATCCCGAAGGCTCGCTCGAACGCCGCAATCACTGGGAGAAAACCAGCCATGCACTGCTGGTTGGTGCCATCCTGCATGTGCTCTATGCCGAGCCGGACAAGACGCTTGCGGGCGTCGCTGCCTTTCTGTCCGATCCACAGCGCTCGATCGAAGCGACTTTGGCAGCTATGATGATGACGCCGCACCTTGGCGAGAAGGGTGTGCACCCGGTCGTCGCCAGCGCCGCGCGCGAACTGCTCAACAAATCCGAGAATGAGCGCTCGGGCGTTCTTTCCACCGCGATGTCCTTTCTCGGCCTATATCGCGATCCGGTGATAGCCAAGGTCACGCGGCAGTGCGATTGGCGAATCGCCGACCTTGTCGACGCGGCCCGGCCCGTGACACTCTACCTCGTTGTTCCACCGTCAGATATCAGCCGGACCAAGCCACTGGTCCGGCTGATCCTCAACCAGGTCGGTCGCCGCCTGACCGAAGACTTGGCCGAAGGCAGTCAGCGGCAGCGCCTGCTGCTCATGCTCGACGAGTTTCCGGCACTCGGCCGGCTCGACTTCTTCGAAAGCGCGCTCGCTTTTATGGCGGGTTACGGCATCAAATCCTTCCTGATCGCCCAGTCGCTCAACCAGATCGAGAAAGCTTATGGGCAAAACAACGCCATCCTCGACAACTGCCATGTCAGGGTTTGCTTTGCGACCAATGACGAGCGCACCGCCAGGCGCGTCTCGGAATCGCTCGGCACTGCGACCGAGACACGCGCGATGCGCAATTATGCCGGACACCGCCTCTCGCCATGGCTCGGGCACCTGATGGTGTCGCGCTCGGAAACCGCGCGGGCGCTGCTGACCCAGGGCGAAATCATGCAGTTGCCGGATACCGACGAAATCGTGATGCTGGCCGGCTCGCATCCGATCCGCGCGAAGAAGGCGCGCTATTATGCAGACCTGCGCTTGGCGAAACGCATCGCGCAACCAAACACGCCGGAACCCTCGCCAGACCAGTGCGAGCAAGGCGCATGGCATGGCACCATCGCCGCGCCGAAACCCCGTCGAAGGCCAGTGGAGGGGGAAGATCAGTCGGAAAAAGAGGGCGCCAGCGATGGCGGTATCCGGCGCGAACCGGCGCTGGCCGAGCACGAAGATCTCGCGCCTGAGCCAGCAGTTGTCCTCAACGAATTCGAGTGCGCGAACCACCGCGACGACGCGATGGCTACCCGCAACCGCCGGATCGCTGACCAGATGCGCGCCAGTGCCCGGCAGGCAACGCTCGATCCGAATGACGGGATCGATCTGTGACCAAGGGCAAGCGGATCAAGCACACTTTCCGCCTGCCGCCCGCGCTGTCGCGCCAGCTGGCCGACTATGCGCGACGCAAGCACGTGTCGCAGGCATCGGTTGTCGAGGCCGCTGTCGCTTCATTCCTCTCGCCCGACGGATCCGAGCGGCTCGAGGCGGCTTTCAGTCGTCGTCTCGACCGGATTTCACGGCAACTCGAAAAGCTCGATTACCATGTCGAGGTGGGAAACGAAGGCTTCGCGCTCTATCTCAGGCGCTGGCTGGCGGCCACACCGGCCCTGCCGGGCGAGGCAACGGCCGCCGCGCGTGCGGACGCCCAGAGGCGATTCGATCATTTCGTCGACGCGCTCGCACGCCGGATGGAGGCAGACAGGCACCTTTCGGTCGAAGTGCGACGACGCAGTGAAATCGATGTGGAATGATGCATCGCAGGGGTCCGGAACAACGCGCGATGGCAAGGGACAAAGCCAAGGCCCCATCGTGGCGGCGTCGGTAACCTGGCGTTGCAAAGCCAATCTGTTTCCGCTTTTACTTGGCATCCAGGATCTTGCGCAGCTTATGAGCAAGCTGTTCGCGGCGATAGGGCTTGCTAAGAAGCTCAACGCCGGGATCGAGCCTGCCATTGTGAACAATCGAGTTTTCGGTGTAGCCTGAGGTAAAGAGAACCTTTAGATCGGGCAGAAAGACGAGTGCAGCTTCGGACAGCTCGCGCCCCCCCATGCCCCCTGGCATCACAACGTCGGTGAACAGCAATTCGATGCCCGGAGTTTGCCGCAGAATTTCTAGCGCTTCCCGGCCCTCAGAAGCTTCAAATACGCGGTAACCCAAAGAGTTGAGTTGCGCGACAACTTGTTTGCGTAGTGAATTGTCGTCCTCCACAACGAGAATTGTCTCGCTTCCTCCCAGCGCGATCTCGCTTGTGCGCGATATTGTTCGAACGTCTTCCTGTGCAAATGACCGTGGGAAATACAGCTTGATGGACGTTCCTTCGCCAACCTCCGAATAGACCCGGATATGGCCGCCGGACTGTCTGACAAAGCCATAGACCATGCTCAGACCGAGCCCCGTACCTTTGCCCACGTCTTTCGTGGTAAAAAACGGCTCGAAGATGTGCTGAAGGTTATCCGCCGGAATACCATGTCCGGTGTCGGTAACGACGATCAGGACATATTGCCCGGCCTTGACCCCAACCTCGCTGGCGACATAATCCTCATCCAGCGCAGCATTCGCGATCTCGATGGTAAGCGAGCCGCCGTCCGCCATGGCGTCACGGGCATTTAGGGCGAGATTCAAAAGGGTTGATTCCAGTAGGCCTGGATCAACTTCTGTTCTCCACAACCCGCCTGCTCGCACGATCTCGATCGCAATGTTCTCAGGCAAAGTGCGCCTGAGCAAACTCTCCATTCCTTGGATCAGCTGGCTGACATCCATCACACGTGGTTCAAGTGCCTGCCTCCGAGCGAATGCAAGCAAGCGCTTGGTGAGTTCAGCGCCTCGCAATGCGGCTTCTGTGGCAATTTCCGCCATTTCGCGCAAATCTGGCAACTCGTTCAGCTCGTTGCTCAAGGCCTCAGCGCTGCCCAGCACAACCGTCAGGAGATTGTTGAAGTCGTGCGCGATACCGCCGGTGAGCTGACCGATCGCCTCCATCTTTGCGCTCTGGCTGAGCCGCGCCTCCATATCTGCGCGGTAAACCAGACTACTGAGCGCTTCGCCAATAATCCCGATTTCGAAGTCAGTGACATCGGCAAGGCTGGCACCGTGGCCAGCCAGTATGATAAGCGCTCCATTGGGCTTGCCACTCACCGTGAAAGGGATGAAACATGTTCGCGTCGGCTCGAGGGTTTTACCAGCAGCGCGTCCGACTGCCTCGATCAACTGTGTCTCGTAAGCTCCTGATGGCCCTTCCCAAGCTGACGACAGTGCGGGCGTGAGCCCATCAATTGGCTGATTGGTCATGATATGCGAGAGCCCGGGTCCCGCCAAGGCTTTAAAGACGAGTTGGTTTCCCGACTTCATCACCATGACAGCGCTATTTCCGCCCAGCGCATGGGCCACAATATTCGTGGCCAGGGCGAAGTGCTTCCCTCCCGAGGTGGGAACCTCTGAGAGTTCGCGCACGATGGCGAGCGAGCGGTGTAATGCAGAGGTAGTGAGCGATAAGGATTGTTCGGCTTCGCGGCGCCTGTCGATTTCCTGATTGAGGGAAAGGATTTGCTTGCTGAGGCTTCGAAACCGCCGAGTCAGCTCAGGCTCATCCTTCATCGAGACCAGCAGCAAAGGCTCACCGTCGTTAAAGGCAAACCGCTGCACTTTCGCCGATATACGTTCAGGCCTGCCCAGACTTCTCAGCCCCAGGGTTAAGACACCGGTTGTCATGAGCGCGGCATGAAACTGTTCAGCCAGGTGGTCTTCAATAATGATGAAATCGGACAGGGGCGCGGGCAACTGCGCATTCGTCCCGTTTGGAAAAAGGAGGTCCTGCGCGCGCACGCTTGCGATGAGTACGAGATTTTTGACAGGATCGAGCAGAAGGATGGCTTGGGCTGTAAGGTCGGCAAATGCGGACAGTGGAATATGAAAAGACACGCCCCTATCCGGGGCTCGGTGATTGTCGCGTGCTTCCATCAACCCTGCGCCTCTCTTGCTCTAATCCGAAAAACTCGGTTTCCGCGGTGGCGGGCGGAAGATCGCTTTTTGTCAGATTGACGACGACCCGACAGCCACTGTCGCCGCGGGCAATGGCCTCCACGATCTCAACCCGCGCGTAGCCAAGGTTCTCGGCGGCTACGAAGCCAAAGACATTGGCTGTCATACGGCAAAGCGAAGGGCGCCCAATGACCTTGTCGCCGAAAGGACAACAATCGTTGACCAGCACAATGTGCTCAGCGTCCATATATTCAATACTAAACCCGCCATCGATCCTTGCTTTTAGATCGACCAGCGTAGATGCGACCTGCCTCGGATCGAGCCGGGACACCGAAAAGGCTTCGCGATAGGTAGCATTGATCGTGCGGCCAAGCGCAAGGCCGACATAATTGATATAGGCTTCGGCCTCTCGCTCACCAACGGTTTGTTCGAGCACACCCGTCAGCTCGCGTAGAACCGCACGCAAGAAAACGTCTTTGGTGTGAAACGGCTCGTCAGGAGGTTGTGGTAGAGCTTCATCCATGGAGCTGCAACGTCCCTACATATAACGGCTGCACGGTACCAGACGTGAAAAAATCGCGCGAGTCCGTTTATTGATGACGGCTGCGAAGCTATTTCGCCTGAACCTTACGGCCCGTTGCCGGGCTCGAGGTCATGTTGCGCACGGAAATGTTGAAGATTCGTCGTTAGAATGACCCAGCAAAATACCAATGCGGCATTTCTTATGCGAGGGTAGGAAAGCCTCACCGATCCTATACCACGCTGAATTTTTCATAGCGCCGATGGTTCGTGGCAACGTCAATTCAGGGATCAGCGCCATTCGAACCCTATCCACGCGCCGATTCGAGGTGCACGGGCTCGAAGAGACGCCGTCTTGTCCGCCCGGAGCAACCACAAAGCTCCGGATTGCGGCCTAGCCCGCCGCGCAAGGACCGCGCGTAATAGTGTACGGCTCACGGCCCTCTTCTTGCGCGGTAAGTGTGACGCACCAGCCGGTTCCAGCTGTTGTCCGCATGGTGGAAAGCACCGCGCGGGCACCAGCCGCGAGCGTGGTCGAACCACGGTGACGCGCAGTGGATTGCCCGGTTACTTCCAGGGTGTAGCTGACCGCCTGTGCGCGCGGCGACAGACCGATCAGTTGCACATCGATCAGCCCATCATGTTCTTGTACATCAAGCATCAAGACATCTGGTTGGTCAGTCATTGCGGGCACCATGGGTTGAATCAGCAGAACCAGCGCAAGAGCGCTTGCGGGCAAGTCGAGCGTCATGGCGCGCGGCCTCCGAGCTGGTTGATAAGAGCGTTGATGAGCGCCTGGGTCTCTTCGCCAAGGCTGGCAGGATTGGCTTGCTCTTCCTCCCTCAGGCCTTCACGAACCGCTGGCGTCGCGCCAAGCGCGATTGACGCGATCGCCTGATTGCTGAAGTCCTCGCTCGAGGCACTGCCACGGGCCAGCCGGTCGATGACCTGGGCGATACTGGGCAGAGTCGTGCTTTCCAGATCGCCGCGCAGCAGACTGTCCTCAGCGCTGAGTACAGGCGCCACTGGGCTGGCAAACTCCGCCGCTCGGGTTTCGATCCGGCCCCGGCACAGCGCCAAGATCGCCGGGATGTCAGGCGGCGTGTCACAGATATCGCTGCCTTCGATAGCTTGCAAAAGAACGCGCCGCTCAGCAAGCGTCAGCTGTGCAAGCGTTGAGGCAAGATCGGCTCTGGACAGCTGCGAGATGGCAGGGCCGCCCTGCCCCTGGACGCTGACCTGGCTGGTGGGTGTATTGCTGTCACCGCGAGCAATCTGGTCATTATTGGCCTGAGTCGCTTGTGCGGGATGGGGCGTGCGCAATCTGCCGCCACTGTCTAGATAGGCCCGGCCCTGCCTGGCGACAGCGCTGCTGTCCGACATTTCAATCTGCGGGGCATCTATGCGGCTGTCAGTTGCGCGATCGTTCTCCCGCTCATCATGGTTCTGATTGACGTGAGCGCTTGCTGCCACACCCGAAGTGGTCACCGCGATAAGCGCAAGACGCCGGACCAGATCCATAATGGCGCGTTATCCTCCGTTACCGAGGGATGAAGGTGCGAATTGAGCGCTGCTGGTATTGCTCTGCGTAATCTCAACGGATGCACCGCCGAGCTGGTTAATCTGGAGGTCGGCAAGTCCGGTTCCAGTCTGAGTCCACTCGAGGCGATTGCCATTGTCGGCCTGCGTGGCAGTCATAAGATTATTGGTGCCCTCCTGGGTCAGCCGAGCTTGATTGTCGCTTCCGTTTTGAACGAGCAGCAGCGAATTGCCCTGCCCGTCTTGCCACACCGATGCCGCAGAATAATCGTCGCCCGTATCGGTTTGGCGAATGATCGCGCTGTTGCCATCCCCTTGTTGCGCAAGCAAAAGAACGGTCTGGCCGCTTCCATTCTGCGCCGCGTCAAGCGTATTCACTTCCCCGTCTTGGGCGATGCTGGCGTAATGCGTACCGCTTGCACCCTGCTCAAGATTAACAGCGTTTTCCGCACCCTTTTGGATGACGCGCGCATAGCTGGCATTCGATTGCTGGCGGACCTCGGCGCGGTTGGTATCGCCGATTTGGGCCACAAAGACACCGCGATCTTGTGTGTCTGGTTGAGCGATCGGCTGGTAGGCAATTGCACTCCCGGCGTCACCGTCCTGCGTTTGCTCGGCATCGCTCTGGGCGAGCGATGGCGCCGAAACCAGGCACGCCGACAAAATGCCGGAGTAGAGGGCAAAGGAGGCAAGCCGCTTACGTTGAAAAGCCATGACGATAGCCTTGTATCAGTAGAAATGTCCCGGGCGAAACCGAAGTCTCGCCCGGGAACGGGATCGAACCGCTAGAATGCGCCCGGCAGAGCGGCGTTCTGTCCGACGGTCGCGGTGTTGCCATTGCCGCTCTGGTTGACGACCGAAAGGTTGGCCGTTCCGCCTTGCGCAACATTGGCGGTGTTGGAGAACCCGCTCTGCAGGATCACGGACTCGTTATCCATGCCGCCCTGCTCAAGCTTGGCACGGTTGCTGTCGTTGGTCTGTTCGATCAGCGACAATCCACCTTCGCCCGTCTGTTTGACCTCGGCAAAGTTGCTCTGGCTGCCGGTGTCTGCCGCGCCGTCAAAGAAACCCTGACGCACGACCGACCGGTTGTCCGAACCGGACTGGGTCACGTCAGCAACCTGGGAACGGCCGATCTGCACGATGCCGGCAGAACCATCCATCGCAAGCACCTGGTTATTCATACCGGTCTGATTGACGGTTGCCATCTGATCTCGGCCGAGCTGCAGCACATCGGCGCGCAGGCTGGTGCCAACCTGATCGATGTATGTATCGCTATTCTCGTTCACGAGCAGGCCACCAGCAAGGCCTCCGATGGTATTCCGAAAGGCCTGGCCAACGTTGGCTTCGTTACCGTCGCCATCCTGCGCGATATCGACCAACGAGTTGTCGGCGATTTCTGTTACCGTGGCGGTGTTGAACGCGCTTGTATTGTCCAGCTGACCTTGCTGGACAAGGATTGTCGAATTCACGCCGACCTGACCTACGTCGCTGAGATTCGAGGTCCCTGTCTGATCAACGTCGATCTTCGAATCGAATCCGACTTGAATCGCAAAGCTCTTGTTCGCGGTGCCGGTTTGCGTGACGTCGACGCGCGAATCCGCGCCCGCCTGCGTCACGTTAGAGATGTTGCCCTCACCATTCTGATCGACATCGATGACGGCGTCATTGCCCGCCTGGACAACGCGCGAATCGTTGAGTTCACCCGTCTGATCGACATTCACGGTGGAATTATTGCCAGCCTGTTCGACCAACGAGGCATTGCCGAGGGCCCCTGGCGTGAGATTGGTCTGATTGACGATAACAAACGAATCATCACCAATCTGATCAACATCCGACACGTTCTGGTCGCCGGTCTGCGTGACCGTTGCCGTGGCGTTGTTTGTGCTGATCGCATCAAATGTCTGCCCAAAGATGGTTCCGGTCACTGGAGCCTGCAAAATCCGTGAGCTGTTGTCATTGCCCGTTTGCGTATTAATGGCCGTGCTGTCGTCACCGCTCTGTTCGATGCTGGAAAGGTTGCCCTCACCGGTCTGCGTGATGGTCGCAGCATTGGCTTTGGCACGGCTGGTCTGAAGGATGCGGGCTTCATTGGCACTGCCGACCGCGCTGGTTTGCACGATCGTTGCGGCGTTCTGCGCGCCCGTGCCGTCCTGATCGATGTCCGCCACCGAAACACCGTTGCCATCCTGCGTGACATCGGCCTTCTCATTGTTACCGGTCTGCTCGATGTCCGAGCAATTGCCGCCGGAAGTGGTGTCGCAGGTGGTGATGCCGGGGGCCAGCGGCGTGGCCGATTGCGCCATCGCCGTGCCGCCCATGGCCAGCGCCACGATCGAAGCGCCTGTGAGAATAGTCTTTTTCATTGCGAAATATCCTAAAAAAGAGGGAGGCGCAGGAAACTGCGCCTCCCCTTAACGTTACATCGGTGAGACAGAAGCAGAGCCCTGGGTCACGGTTGCCATATTTCCATTACCCGACTGATTGACGCTCGAGTAATTGTTGCTGGAGTACTGGTTAACCAACGCAGTGTTGTTGTTACCGCCCTGATCGACATAAGAGTCGTTGTTGGTGCCGGACTGGTTCACGGTGGCCGTGTTGAGGTCGCCGCTCTGGAGAACGTCGGAGAAGTTATCCATGCCGCTCTGTGTCACCACAGCGAGGTTGTCGTTACCAGACTGGGTGATCTCCGAATCTTCGTTCATCGAGAGGTCGGTCTGGATCAGCACCGCTTCATTAGCCGTACCGGGTTCGGTCTGCTCGATTTCCGATGAACCGTTGAAGCCCTTCTGGCTGACATAAACAGCCGTGCCTTGCACGTTGGCCGCGGTGAATCCGGCAGATGCACCATCACCGCTCTGCGTCACCTTCGAGTAGTTGCTCTGACCGATCTGCTCAACATAAGCGGTGGTGATGGCCGTTTGCTCGATGAAGGACACGTTCTGGTCGGCCGAACTGGCAATGCCGGCCGGATCCGTGGTCTGGACAACAGTGGCGCGCGAACCATTGGAACCAGTCAGCTGGTCGAGCTGCGAAAAGTTCTGGCTGCCGTTCTGCGTCACGTCGGCGATGGTGTTGGCACCTTCCTGGGTTACGAAAGACTCGTTCGTGGGGAAGCCCGGGCCGCCCAGCGAACCGTCGCCGTTCTGCATAATGGTGGCACTTGCACCCGAGCCCGACTGGTCGACAAAGCTGTTGTTGTCACCATAAGCGCCGCCCTGAGTAACCTTGGCGTATGCATCAGCAGTCTGGCGAATGGCCGAGTTGTTGAATACCCCGTTCTGATCGACGTCTGCAGCCGATACGCCGTTGGCGGCAGTCTGGGCGACATCGGAACGGTTGCCGGTACCGCCCTGGTCCACCGTTACATCAAAGATGCCGGTGCCTTGCTGGACAACACGCGAATAGTTGGCGCGCACCGATGCATTCTCACCGAGATAATCAGGCTGATCCGAGCGCGGCGCACCCGGGACAAGGCCTGATGAGGTCTGCGTGACCCTGGCAGTGGCGGTCGAGGCCTTCTGGTCGACGAAGCTGTCGTTCTGGTCATTGAACTGCTTTACGTCGATGATGTTGCCGCCCCTTGGAGCGCTGTCTGCCAGATCTGACTGCTCGATCCGCGACAGGTTTTCGTTACCGCTTTGCAAGACATTGACCCGTTGGCCGTCACGAAGGCCTGTTTGCACGACTGACGATCCGTTTTCGTTGCCAGTCTGAACCACATCGACGCGCTGGGCATCGGTTCCACCCACACCCGGGTTGGTGACATTCTGGATGACAATAGAATCATTCTCATTGCCAGTTTGTGTGGTTGTCGCTCTGGTACCATTTGCACGGCCAGCCAGAGGCGTGAAATCGCCCTGATAGATTTCGGCATTGTTCGAGGAGCCGGTCTGTACGATCCCGCCATTCGAGTTTGCGGGATTGCCATCGCCCACGCTGGCTTTGTTGCCGCCTTCTTGGAAGATGATCGCGGTGTTAAGGTCGCCCCCCTGCTGCAGCACTTCAGCCACCGTGTCGGTGCTGCCGTTCTGGGCCACGAAAGAGGTGCTGTCACCGATCTGCGTCACATTCGCAGTGTCGTTGCGCGCGTTGGTCTGAAGAATGGTCGATTCCGCTCCCGCGCCTGATTGATTGACGGTGGCCCTTGTCGGGAAACCGGCAATACCAGCGTTTTCTTGCAGAATGTAGGACTGGGCGCCGGAACCCGATTGCGTGACCTTGGCCTGGCCCTGTACGGTGCCAGCTTTCTGGTCGATGTCCGAGGTGTTCGAGGAGCCCGACTGCAGCACGGTTGCGGTCGAATTCGTGCCTGCCTGATTGATCAGCGAACAATTGTTGCCGGCTGTCGCGCATTCGGGCGTTCCGGGCACAGCCGTCGGCGTGGCAGGGGCAGCGGGTGCGGACTGAGCAAAGATCGGAGCGGCCATGGAAAGCGCCAGGATTGAGGCGCTGGTAAGGATAGTTTTCTTCATCACGATTTCCTTCAGGTTAAGGTTTGATGTGCGACGACGCGTGCGTGTTGTCTGTCCGGGATCTTGAATGCCCCGGTGTTTCTGCCCAGCCCGGACCAGCGTGGTTCGGGCGGGAAGCTCTGTGAAAGACGAGAGGGTTTTGCGCCGCGCATGGCGCGGCAGGATAGTTTGCGCGATTTTGGCCAAACGGATCAGGCGCCGAGAGCGCGAAGGCGCTCTTGCGTGCTGTACCAACTCCATTTCGGTCGCTCTTCACGGTTGCATCTGCCCCATCGATAGGCGATACCAACCACACGCCGCGGCGCGCCAAGACGCCGGGCCCAATTGGTATTCGCATGCCTTTCCTAGCGCGCATCGGAGTTGCCGCTCCTTTGCGTGCTTTGTTTTTTCGCGGCCCGTTGGCGCTTTGCGCGCCTTTTACCCTATCCGGTTAAGCGCTTCGGCCTCCCGGAAAAACTCTGGCTGGCGTCACGAACCGTCACGCCGCTCGTCCAGTCTGTCGCCATCGACAATCGTCATGGCTGTCAGCGAGCCTGCCCGCTTCACCGCCCTCTGGATATCACTGGCATCGTAAACGCCGTCCCGCTCGGCGCGGTAGGCTGCCAACAGCGGCATCGCGGCCGCCATGTCACTGAAGCGCCACAGATCAAGCTCCACCCCTTCAAGTACGAGTCCGTAGACCGCCTTTTCGATCGCCTGCTGCAGCGCTACTTGATCAGGTTCGTTGGAGGTGATCCCGGCCTCAGCCTCGAGCAACTCCCGGAAAGCGACGAACTTGAAGGCGCTCGCCCCCAGCGCCTGACTGGCGATGGTCTTAGATGTGGTCACATTGGCGAGAACTTCACCGGTTCGCACAGACACGGCACGAAGATAAACGGTCACGGTGTCCTGCCGATATTCAGTCCGCGCACCAATGCCAAGAAAGGCCGCGCCAGCCCCACCAGTGACAGTGTTGGTGTCGTAACCAACGATCCCGCCCTCCAGCAGTACGCCGGCAAACAGCAGCGCAGGAAGCGCATTGGGATCGACTTCCTGCTCGCCCAGATAACGCTTGCGCATCTCACCGATGATCTGGCGTTCTTTCAGAAGATTATCCAGCCGCTCCCGCTCGACCACGGTAAACCACCCGCGATTACCCGCGTCTTGCAGCGCCTTCACCAGAATCGCGCCAGCACCCTGAGTTACCGCGCGTGACAAGGTCTGCCCGGTATCGCTCGGCTTGAACTGGCCGGTCTGATCACTGAAGCCGTAGACTGCAATCGCGACGGGGCGTTGCGGCGGGGGCAGCTGGTTGAGTAGGGTCTGGGTTTGGGTCTTTTTGGGGAAGTAGGCGAGACTGGTGGTCGTCGCCAGCGAGTTGCGACCATCCTGCGTCATGTTCATGCAGCCCGTCAGCGTCAGGGCAGCCATCGAGGCCAAACTCAGGGACAAAATCTTGCGCATGATCCGCCTCAGTTAACTTCGAGAAACAGCGGAACGACAATTCGGGTTTCTTCGCCGGTTGTCTCATCACGGATGATCAAGGTCACCTCTTCAAGGGTACGAAAAAATTCGATTGTTTGCCCACCGAAGCTGACCGTTCCCGATTCTTGGGGGTTGTCACCGAAGATCGCATCCACAATTTGCGAAGAGAGCGAGGACAGCAGCCGCGACTGCAACTGGCGGGCAAAAATGTCAGCTTGCGAATTGCTGGCCGATGCCCGTGGATCTCGCGTGTCGTTGTTGGCGTTTGCAACACCAAGGACGTGGCTTGAGTTGAACGGGTTCCCGCCAAAGGTCGGGCTGATGGGCTCGTGCACCAGATCCTGGGCCGCCAGCGATCCGGCAGATAACAGTCCGCACGCCAGCAGAATCGCTCTCAGATTGTGCATCAAATTCCCCCAAAGTCCCAAAGGGCGCGGAACTGAGGCATTCTCCCCGTTGCTCCGCTACGAGTCTTTCGACCTTGCGACCCTTATGACTCGTTAATGTTCTGTTAGGGACCAAATGTAAAGCGTTCGCATGCACCCAAAGAGGTGGTGGAGCCCAAGCGTCCCACATTGACACGGACCAAGGGCGTGTAATTTATTCGAAATATTACAATTCTTTAATTTACTACAGGGCTGTCCAAGCCGTCTCAACACGAATGCATGCGGACTGCACGAGGCCAGCCGGCCTGGCTTCCGATTTAGGTTCGCTGCATAACATGCGAGTGGCTCTTCCGCAGTAGGGGCTCGCAATCCCATGTTGGGATGCACCAAGCCAGGGGATTGCCTTATCCCCAACTTCCTTGCGCTGCCATCACAGCGGCAAATGGCCGCAAGAGTGAATACACCGACCCCTGGAGGGGATGCCGGTCACACACGGATCATAGATCGCCGCGTACCAGGCAAAGCACTTGTCGATCGCCCAAAATCACGAACATCCCATGATTGCCTGCCTTTTCCCATGCACGGCCAAGACAGAATCTGACTTCCATTACGATAACTGCCATCATCTGCGACCGGGCTCAGCGGGCACCTATATCTGCTTTGAATCCTTTTCAGCGCCGTATCTAGTGGTGCAGCCCGAACTATGTCTTATGAGCAAGGCATGCCGGCTGATCCGCACAAAACGTTTGTGATCTTCAAGCAGCGTGTCTCGCTCCGGCAAATCGAGATCCTGGCGTCTCTGACACATACAGAGTTGATCACGCAGACGGCGGACGATTTTAACGTGTCCGCTGCTGCCCTAAGCAGAGCCTGTGGAAGGTTCGAGAGCCACTTCAGTTTTGCAATTTTCGCCAAACGCAGGAAAGGCATAGGCTTCACCGAAAAGGGCGCGGAATTGCTGGAGGATATTCGATTGCTCTCAGGCTCTGTAAAACATTTCATAAGGTGGTGGAGCGTCACTTTACCGATCCGGCTTTTATCGAAAGCGCATCCTGATTTTGCCTTATGCTTCGGCGCCGCACCCCGTTCCACTGTCGCATGGACCGCAAACGCATCCGGAGATCACCCGTGCACACCCGCCGCCGCGCGTTGGGGTTCGGCAAAATCCCGGCATAACCCTACAGCAGTCTATGACGTATGCGCCGGGATCCGTCCGCGTTCTGCGTCAGCAGTCTGGAACGTTGGCCTTGGCCGCGCTATCGCGTCAGACCATGCGCAAAACCGGCCTCCTCTATCGTATCCGCTCATTTATTGCGGACGCGTTCGGAATTTCCGACGACCAGGCTCGCAATGGCGCATGGTGGGAAATTGACCTCATTATTGTCGTCCTGGGCGCTGCCATCATCGTCGGCGGCTTGGCCTGGACGCAATTATGAAGGGTCCGCACAGGAAAATGGCGCGGTAATCTTCGATAGCCAAGGGCTTTTAAGCGACGATAATTGCGAAGCGATTGGGCCCATTTTTGTCGGCGGTCTCGAATTGTCGAACTAGTCCTTAGCCCTATTTTCGCGCACCCGGTGATTTACGCCTTGATTTGCGAAAGGCGGCAAAATTCTTGCACAACCCGGTTTGTTCAGTCGGCTCTGTTCAGTTCGTACGCGCCTTGGTTGGGATGCGGGGCGGCAAACGAAACTCCGGCTGCAACAACAGGTGTTTTCAAAAGGCTGGCGCCGAAGCGAGTGAAGCCGTCACCCTGACGTTGCTTCTTCTTCCAGCATAAGTCGCAGATTCGCGCGCCATGAAGCCGATTGATCCTTAAGCAAGGCACGCGTGGCGGAGCAGTCGAGGCCAGAAAATGTTGGCCGACATGCCTCGCTTGGATAGTCTTGAGATGCGACCGCGCGAATTGCCGGAATTTGGGCGATCAAGCCAAGGCCGTGTGCCTCTTCTGCGATCACCACAGCAAACTCATGCCAACTGCAAAAGCCATCATCGCAATGATGATAGGTGCCCGACGCATTGCGCTCGACGAGGCTCCAAATTGTCCGGGCAAGTCCTTGTGTCCAGGTGGGTGAAGCGACCTGATCAGCGATGACATCCATTTGGTCGCGCGCATTCATGATGCGAATCATGTCGCTCACAAAGTTATTGCCCCCCGCCGCATACAAGCGGGATGTGCGCACCAGCAGGTCCTCGGCACAGAGATGTTTTTCGCCTTGCGCCTTGGTTCGGCCGTAGGCGCACACAGGATAGGGAGCATCATCGGGCCGATAGGGCTGCGTGGCCGTGCCATCGAATACCAGATCGCAAGAAATGTGAACCAGCTTCCCCCCGGCATTCGACATGGCTTCGGCCATTGCCGCGACCGCATCGGCATTTACAATGCGGGCCAAATCTTCCTCATTCTCGGCCTGGTCCACCGCTGTGTAAGCTGCTGCGTTGATGATCACATCAGGTGCCTCGACGATAAGCCGCGCGGTTAGCATTGCGATTTCGCTGAAATCACAATCGTCACGTTCGAGAGCGTTGATTTCGGCCCATTTCGGAGCGCAGCGCTGCAACGAACGACCAAGCTGCCCGTTCGCTCCGGTGATCAAAACTTGCATGATGGTCCGCCTACATGATTGCGGAGCGATGAGCGAGCTTCGGTTGGGGTATCAACCAAATCCGGGGCAGCATGGGCGCTCTTGTCAACGAGGAGCAGGAGGCAAACAAGATCGGTTGCCTTCCTGTTCGAATGCTTTCTCAATTATACAGCCTTGCGGTCGCGCCGATTGCGGGAAGCCGAAAACGGACGCTTACCCTCAAGCCATAGGACGCATCGTTGTTTTGACACCTAAGGAACCAGTGGCCGATTGTTGGATCTCACGATCGAGGAGGGGGGCGCCGTCAGGCCGCCTGCGGCATAGGCATCGAAGCAATCTCCAGGCCGGATTCAATTTTCAGCCGGACAGCTTCTGCAGCGTGGCGCAAGCCTAGCTTGCGCATCATATTGGCACGGTGGATCTCAACCGTGCGAGGGCTGATCTGGAGCTGGCGCGCAATCTCCTTGTTCGACCCACCATTGGTAACCGCATCGAGCACTTCGGCTTCGCGCGGCGAAAGTCGTGCCAGTGCGCGTTGGGCATGGATGCTGCGATGGCGTTTCTTTGTGACTTGTTCGGCTTCGGGGCCAATGCTTGAAATACATGCGGCCAGTTTGTCAGCCCGCACTGGCAGTGTGATGTAGTCGAGCGCGCCATCCTTAATCGCTTGAACAACGCGCGACGGGTTTGGCTTTTCATCCATGGCGATGACAGGCAGCGAAATTCCCAAGCGCATAAGTAGATCATGCACCCCAGCCACCGTACCGAAATTCACATCATCTCGGATGATGATGATGCCCCTTTGCGGCGGGTAAAGTCCCAGCTCGGCATAGTCTGCATAGATTTCACAGTGATAGCCGACGGATAGGGCCACCCGTGCCAGTTCAGCTCGCATCTGGGTGTCAGGCTCGACAAAATGCAGAATGATCGCCTCAGAAGCATTGCTGGCAATGATCATGTCAGTCCCCCTTTTTTGATGGACCTACGATTTGCCATGCCGGCTATGGTAAACCGCGAATTAGCATTTAAGTAGTCGCACCTATGGTATGGCGGCGCCGCACCGACCGGCTTAGAAGGCACGGAAACTTTTCAGTCACTTCGGGCTGATCCCAGTAAGCATGCCGGCCTTTTTTCGAGATCAGGGCAGCAAGGTCTGCAAACGAGCCGCCTCGACATTGAACCTTTTTGGTGAGATATCGCCCCATAATGAGTGGGGTTATTCAATGCTGATCAAGACTGAAATCGTGGCGCTGCACAGGCTCCAGAGTGAACTGGCGCTCAGGCGGGATTGGGTCGCAGTCGGGCATCTCCAAAATCTGATCGATCACATCGCCGATGAACACGGCCTCATGGGTAGTCGGCAGGGGGGGATTGATACAGACCTCGTGCTGCACTGAGCGATGCTAAGTCGATGAACGTCACCAGCGAGACGCGCTTTCTTACGATGCGCGTAAACGCCGTCTTCCCGGAAAGCATGCATTACCGGCATCGCTTGGTAAGCCGACCGTAGCACGGCCCCGCAATTTCGGTCCCACTACTGGGGTAGAAAAATCACAAAATCCGCTTAGGCGCGGTTCGGCGAAAAAGGCGCTTGCTAAAAATCCGGCAACGAATCTTTCGCCATGCAAGTCTGATTATGCCCAAGTGATTTTATCATCTCCACAGGAGGGTTTGTTGAGTTCATCGCTAACCGGCAGCATAGCCAGTCAGGTTTCCCTCTGTCCGATTGAGCAGGTTACGTTCCGCGAGAAATTGGCTGACCGTGCGGAAACTCTTGCTACTGCCCTGAGAACAATGTCCGACCGCGAACCGAAAACAGCTTTCGACGATGATACGATGGTGATCCTGGCCAGTAAAATCTATGCTGCGCGGCGGAGCGTTGATGAAATCTTCGGTCTGCCGGGCTTCGCGGTCAGCCCGGGTTGGGACATGGTACTCAACCTTTATCAAGCTAAAATTGAAGATCGGAAATTGTCTGTCACCAACGCCTGCGCTGGCGGCGCATGCCCGCTCACAACGGGACTCCGATGGCTTCAAGTTCTCGAGAATATGGAATTTGTTACCCGCGCCCCTGACCTGCGCGATGGGCGGCGGCATGTCGTCCTGCTGACCGAAGCAGGCCGCCTCAAGGTCGAAAACGCGCTGGCAAGTTACCTTTTGGAATGGATGCTCTCTTCAGCGCAGCAGCAGCTTGATTGCGGGCTGATACCCGCGCCCTGAGGCTATCAATTACAATCTGAAGCTGCGCAGCGCATACCGTCTCTTCATGATGATCGAGTTCCTCGAGGATAGTCTCAAGTTCCATCAATATGGTCGGCTGCATTTTTCGTTCCTTGGAAGGCGTTCCCTTCGCCCTGTCTGTTCAGACAATTTGCCTCACGTTCTGCGCGGCGCTGAGCAGCGAGGTCCGAAAGCGCGACTCGCAGTTCCGAGTTTACATTTGTTTGCAATGTGCGCAAGTTCAAGAAGATTGCTGAGTGGGCAGTTCGTCGCGCACTAAAACCGTAGCCTCGAATTGCTGGTGAATGGCCAAAAACTGCGCGGATACCGGCAGGCGCCGATCCATCGTCCACACTACGGGAACCCCAAGACCTGCAAGCGCAGTTTGAATTGATGTGTAAACAAGCACAAAACCCCGCTCGAACGCGGGGCTCTAGAGTTTAGCGCCGAATCGAGATCCGAGCTTTTCGGGTCGCAACTTCTAAGCTGACTGACACTCATGGCGCGGTCGAGACAACCCGGTGCCGTTGGCCAATCTGGGACGGTTCACTTGAAAACCATAAATTCAGCAGGGCGGTTGCTGCGGATTATTTGCCTAGCGGGTTGGCGCAGGCGGATGTGTTCTTCTTACATACGGGACCCCGGATCTTTGCGCGCCTACGGCATGAGTTTCGCCTCGCGCAGCAGTGCGCGCTTGAGGTGGAACGGATCCTGCGGCTTTACTCCGACGCTCAGGCTCGTCATTCAAGCGCATCGCTTGTTTCCCAATTGATGGAAATCGCAGCTCTGCAACCTTGACGCGGTGGGCACCTCCCGGCGGCCGCTGTGTGCCAAGGAGGGGTTGCAACACCATTGTGGGAGGTGGCTGACTTGAAAGTTATCACGATTGGCCTGGATATTGCCAAGACCGTTTTTCATGCACTTGGCCATAGGTGGTTCGTGGCTGAAGCCAACGCTGGCACCCTGCCCACGCATTTCCGCCATACCCGCCAAGATGGTGCCGCGGATGACTTGAACGCGGCTTACCACAGAAAGATAGGCCATAGCATCGGCGGCGAGTGCCAACGCAGCGGTAAGGGACGTCCGGGACATAGACAGCAGGAGGAGCGTGCGGCGCGGCAGACGGCGAGCCGGGGCTGGAAGAACCTAGAATTGACGAAGGGTTCGACAAGCGTCTAGTATTTCGATCTCCGTGCCCTTTGCGCACTGAGGCCAAACACACGGGCATCCAGCGACGCGGCGCCACACGCAATTTGACGCTTGCATATGAAGATGCGCCGACAAATGCCATTTTCTTCGCGACCCCTAAGCGCTTTACGGTTAGAATCTCGAGCTTACCTAGTACGCCGCCTGCATGGTCAGCAGTGGTCGGATACTGCGCTGGCCCCAGATGGAGGCCCAGCGGTAAAAAAAAATCGGTTATGCCCTAGGCGAACCGCACATGGGCGCAGCTATTGTGTCTCCCAATGCTGGTCAATTTTTATGCCTTTCGAACAGCCATTTATCGGCATTCGCGAATATTTGCATCCTGTTTGTATATGTCACCTTTCGGCGTGATAATAACGTCCACACCTCCCACCAAGCAAATACCCATGCGCTGAGCTTGCTCTGGGTCAAGCGTCAGCTTGAACCGGCCCGGCTTAACCTGCTCAAAGAAGTAGGCGCCGCCACGCTCGGTCCGCGTCGTTCCGACGATATGGCCCAAAGCGTCTTGCAGCTGAAGTCTTAGGCCAGAAACGCCGCGCGCCATTTCTGACGCTTCAAGAACGACAGTTCCTTCAATCTCGCTCAAGGCGACAATCGGGAAATCCATCACGTGGATACGGCCAGCCCGCGGTACGATCTCAACTGCCCGGGAGGCTGGGGCCATCATGATATCGGGCAGGCTTGATACATCGACTTGCACTGCAACCGGATTGCCGTTGCCAAGCCGCGTCAACCTCGCCAAGCCGCGCTCATCGGTCGCCGCGTTATTGTTGAAGACATTGAATTGTGCATCTTTGATCGGGACATCGCCAGCGCTGAAAGTGCCGTTGCCGTCCATGTCCTGAAATGCTCTCAGGCTCACCGCCCCTGACGATGCCTGCCCCGGCGACCCAACGAAATATTTGCGTCGGGAGGGATCGCGGCCGAAGCTCAAACCCAATCGCAGCGCAACCGAGTAACTTCTTTGCTCGACGGCATAGCTTCCATCAATCGCCACTGTGAATTTGTCGAACTCGCGCACGGCAGAGGCGCCAAATCCGAATTCGCCTGTCTGGAATGAATGGAAGCCCTGTCCGGTAACCGTTGTGCGGTCATCGACCTGATATGCGATTTGCAAAGAACCATTGGTAATTTCAGGCCCTTGCAACAAGCTATAGCCAACCGACGCGCGCATCTGCACGCGGGAGCGCTTTAGGGTGTTGAGGTCAAAGCTTCCGATCAATTGCGAAAAGCTCGGTCCGTCGGGACTGGCATTGCGCGAATATTCCATCGTGTTCGACATCACCACACCGGGCATGCGAAAGGAATTTCGGAAGATCGCGCTGGTATCGGATCGACCGTTCTCAAATACAGCGTGACGGACGCGGGCCGCGATCGGCATGCTTTGTCCGACTAGCTTGATATTACCGTTGAAATCCAGCTCGGTCGCACGGCGCAGGGGATCGCGTGTATTGATGCGGATTTCGTCGCGGAAACCGCCGCCATATTCAAAGTGGGACACGGAAAATCCACCGCCCAATATGCGCCCGCCTATGCCAGCCCCGATTGCTGTGCTCCCATCAATGCCAAACGCACCGTCGGCGCGAATGGCGAGCGCGCCAAGTCCAGTACGAAGCCCGGCTGTTGCGACCGCAAGGCTGCCGCCCTCCTCTTCGAAATAGGCGAGACTTGTGACGGCCGTGACATTTGCATTCAAACCGTATGATAGCCGCGCAGCCGCTTGCCAGCTGCCAAAACCCTCGATCGGAGTGAAGTTCGGACCCTGAACACCAAGAAGGTTCTCACCGCGCTGGACAACGCTAACATCATATTCGAATTGTCGCGCTGCCAGCCTGCCATCACCCACTGTAACCCGCCGAATTTCTTCACGCCGCTGGCCCTGCGGCCCATAAAAGACAAGACGAAAAACGTTGATCCCGTAGTCGACCGGAACCGCCAAAAATTCGTATTGATCATTCGCCGCAATGGCGATCGAACCCACAAGAATATCATTTCGGTAGAGTTCCACCTCGTACCCATTGGGCAAGATGCCGCGCAGGTCGATTTGCTCGAACACCGATGCATTCTGGAATGGCCGGTTTGTCACATATGCGCCGCGCCCGGTTTGTCCGCGAAGCCCCAAAGGCATTGAAGACGTAGCAACATCGCCGAACTGAAAGTCGGTCGCTTCCAGCGGACCCAGAAGATCTCCTTGCGCATCGCGGCGCCCCATCTGGATGAGCGAGGCGACCAGCCCGTCCTTCGTGGTCGCAGAAAAATAGGTTTGCGCAGTCATGAATGCGAGGTCACCGCCGAGCCGCAGGTCGCCTTCGATGCGCGAACCCATCGCCGAATCCGAAACCGCGCGCAGCTCGATATCGGCCATGGGCGTTGAGGCTACTAGCCACGGCGTTTCCTGCCGTGGCCAAGCCACCAGTTCCGGTCTGCCCTCCCTCGCTCCAAGCTGCGCCCGCTCGGCATCGCGCCGCATCCGTTCCTCGAACGGAAAAGGCTCCAACGTGGCCAGATAGATCGCCTGCGCTCTCAAGTCAGGCTTCATTTCAAGCGGAAAAATCTCGCCGAACAGCTCGCTTCGCAGAAACATTTCCCCATCGAAAGCTTGGGCATCCCCGGGCTTAAGCGGGCGCCCTCCAGCCTGTGTCATGAGCGTCTGCTCGCGTAGATTGACGACAAGCGTTCGCGTCTCGTCCAGAAACCAGCCCTTGGCGTAATTGCCATCATCGCTCACCCTGATCGCTAGATCGAGAATGTGCGCCAGTTCGCCAACCGGCAGGTAAACTGCCTCGCGTGTCCCGTAAGCGATGACCGTATCGGTTGCATCGAACCCCTTGATCTTTACCTGCAAGATCAATTCGTCATTGCTGTTGAAAGCGGGTTCACGCTCTTCTACAGGGAATGTGCGGGTGCCAGGCCGGATATCAAAGTTTTGCTGCTGCTGAGGCGCCAGCTCCGCCGTCTGCTTCCCTTCCGGCAAACCGGTCTGGCTGCCAGACGCGATGGGAAAATTTAAAGGGCTGACGGGAACAGCAGCAGCAAAAGCATCACCTGCGATATTGCGAACTCTTGCAGGACTGTCCTCACCGGCGGCCGACATCGTCTGTGACTTTGAAGCCCGGTCAATTTGCGGAGCACTCTCGGGTCCGACAACGGCTGATGCAAGAACGGGGGTGGCTTCAGCAGCCTGCAGGTCCGGGGCGGTCTGAACTACTGCCCTCCGGTCATCGCGCGCGTTGGCAGGAGCCCGGCCCAAGGAAGGGGGTACGCCTGGATAATCCGGAGAGAGGCGATCATATGGGCCCCGCACCAGCGGGATCGTTGCCCTTGGTTCTATCAAGGCGTCTGGATGGTCTAGCCGAAAGCTGAAAGGGCCGTATGCGGCTGATATGGAAACAGCAGACCTTTGTTGAATTTCAGAACCGGGGGAGCCCGCGAGTTTGACGCTCCCGGGTGGCAAACCATCCCCGGGGCGGGCCACAGCGAAAAAGCCGTTCAAGCCACTCGGCTTTTGGCTCGGGATCGAGCTTGAAGAGCTTCTTGCCGTGGCTGTGGGCTCAGCAAGTTGTCCGACGTCCTGGGCAAGCTTGGCTTGGTTGGCAACCAGAACCGGATTGTCCGCAACAAGTGCAAAGACGGCTGCGGGCGAAGACAACTTTGCCGGGGCATAGCCGGGTGGCCGAGCTGTAATCGGACCACCCGCCAATCCGAGCAGCGCGGCTATCGCCGCAAGAGCGCCGATTTTGCTGAAAGCGCTCACGGAACAACAAACGTCTGCCTGGCCAGAATCTCGCCCGGGGCGACATCGTCATCGACGAAGGCAACCGTGACACTCATGCCAGAGGTCAGGCGCTTGAGGTCGAATGCCGGGTTGGTCGCGAAACGCACCTTGCGCGCGTCGATTTCAGGATAGACGCCAACCCCTCGCGCCACAACGAGCGGTTCATCCTGACCCGGTGCCGTGATGATCAGGTCGCCATACGCCGATCGCGTCCCGCTGCGCGTGATCGTGAGCGAGACTTGCGAACCGCCATCGCCGCGCTTCAATGCAAAGTCCTTGAGGCCAACCTCAAGCGTCGTATCGCCGATGCGGACAATTACGGGGATGGAGATGCCAAAACGTGGGCGGATGGTTACACCTACGTTGCCTGAGCCTTCATCACCGCCGGCGAGCGCATCGTCGATCGAAAAGCCGTCATTGATATCACCAGGGACCGACACAGCAGTGAAATGGGCGCGATATTCGCCGTCAGGCAGATTGGCAGGCGGCCGCACCATGATCCGGACGGTCTGAGCCTGGCTACCTGGCAGCAGCACGCGGCGCGGTGACCAGCGAAGCATATCACTCGCTGTCTTGACCTGTCGGCTGCCGAGATCCTCGGACAGGTTGCTGAATGGAATGATCTGGCCGCTATCGGTCATGATCATATTGGCGACCGAGATTTCGTATTCGCCTTCGAAGGGCATCTTGTTGTAGAGACCAACCGATGCAACGCGATTGCGCTGGTCAAGCACGATCCGGCGGGGATAGATGTTGATGTCACCCATCCCGCCCACTGAACCGTCCGGCACCTGTCCAGCCTGAACCGCCGGCAGCGTAGCGGAGGGCTCACCGCCTTCCGCGACATCTTCAGCAGTCTCGAGAGCAAGGCTCTGCCCAAGAACCGGTGCGGCGAGACCCAAAGCCGCAAGCCGGATCAGGGCGGAAACGATTAATCGGAGGAATTTGGAAATCTTGCGTGTCATGTTACCGCCTGAGAGCATTTCGTACCCCCGTAGTGTACGGCAAACATGGTTAATATGCGGTAAGTAAGGCGCCGTTAGTTGTAAATTACGGTCACATCGAATTCACCACGATAGGTGCCAGGCGCCTGATTGGCGTTGATCCGCAAAGTGGCGCCCAGATCGAGCCGATAGACGCGATTGCGTCCTATTCCGGACACAACCACCAGCCGACCCGTGATCGCGTTGGCTGTCATGTTGGCGCTTCCGTTCGTAATGATAATGGTGTTCGGAATGCGCACGGTACCGCCAAAATTGCCCGCTTGATCCACAGTGAACTGCGCTGGCCCTCGCCCGCTACCGGGCTGCGAAAGAGCGGTAGACGACACCACTTCGCCGGTGGCATTGAAAGTGCCATCGAGATTGATCCGGATCGTGCTCGCATTGCCTGGCGAGGCGAAGCGACCGAAACGCAAATCGGACACACGCCGGATCGTGACCGCATCAACAACCTCTGCTGCGGCCACTCCGCTGCCCTCGGCGCTAGCGCCGGGCTCTGCGGATACGGGAGCGGCCATCATCAATGCGGTGAGGGCGGTAGCCCAAAAAGAGTATCGAGAAGAGCGCATGATCACCTGCTGACCAGGCACGTCAGGCGCACGACGAGGTTGTGTGAACCGCGACTTGCGCCTGATGTGCGTGCCTTAGTTGTAGGCGACTGTCACGTTGTAGGACCCAGCATAATTGCCAGCCGATTCCCCGCCCGCCACGCTGAGTGTCCCTCCGACAGAGAATTCAGATTCGCCAGCTGCGTCAAGCGCGCCGGAGGTTGCAGCGCTCGTGGTGAAATTCATGGTGTCCGTCCCGTTGGTCACCGAACCTCCGGCTGTGGCAATGGTGAAAGCGCGGTTCGGATCGCCCGCTACGGTGAAGGCGTCAGCGGCTTCGACCGAACCGCCCATCAAGGTGACTTCACCAGTTGATGTGCCGACACCGGTCTGATCCACAACAATGGTGCCGCCAGCATCACCCGTGGTGAAGGTGCCGAAATTCAGTGCCGCGCCGTTAACATGCTCAAGGGTGATCGGAGCAACCACCTCGGCTGTGGCCGCACCCTGGGCGGAAGACGTATCACCCGGAGCAGCAGCCGCCGGAATGCCGATGAGAGCTGCGCTGGCAGCCAGAACGAAGAACTTGGTCAAGGTGTTTCCCCTTCGAATTCATTGGTCTTGGCCCAGTGCAGGTTTCACGGGCCGAATGGAAAACGGTAAGCAAATTGTTACCGTCAAAACCGTAATTAACCGGGGTTCACTTAAGAAGTTGCTTATCGCAGATTCAAATTTAGTTAACCGTTATGGGTACGCGCCCGTGGCGCAGCCCAGCGCCATGGAGGCATGCTCGTAATAGCGGTGTGGGAAGGGGTGATGAGCCTTGCCCATCACTCCTCTATTTTGAGCCCTTACGAAGCTTCACCGTCTCGAGTGCACGACGCGAAATCGGCGCGCGTCGCCGTCATTCGTAGGTCACGATGACAGGGACTTCGGCGCGGAACACATCAGGGGGGGTTTGAGCTGGCACCTGCAGCGTTCCGCCTACGAAAAAACTGTCGCGGCCGGCCTTGTCAAGTCGCCCCCCGCCCGCGACGGAAGGAGCATGGGCGCTGCGCGCTTCTAGACCGACAACCGTCAGACTAACGTCGGTTCTTACGCCATATGCCGTAATTTGCGGGGGTAACGATACGCGGTAACTTCTGTTCGGCTCGCCAAAAACACCGAAGCTAGCCCGGTGAGGCATGCAGTCCGCACCCGTCGAACAAGGCGACCTTGCCGTATTGGTGTAACGCGGCTGCGATCCATCCGGAGCAACTTCAACCGTGCCCCGTCCTGCAGAGCCAACCACGATAGAGCCGAAGGAAAGGACCGACAGCGGAACGGCGCGAAGCGGAATGACAACTTCCGCTTCAGCGCGGCCGGATGCGTACGCGGTGTTTTGCGCACCGAGGGATGGCGTCGCCATAAGCAAACCCAAGGGGAATGTCTGCAGCAGACACCTGATGGCATCACATGTCCGCCCTTCAATCACAACCGCTCGCTACCCGTGATCCTGGCGTCGACGATGATGGGAATATCGATCTTCGCTCCGCCAAAACTGCGCGTGAGGTCCAACCGCCCGCCTATGGCGAAAGTTCTCGAACAAACTCTCGTGCGGCAATTTGTCAAACGAACCGTCATCGCCTCGCCCGATGTCACGCGAGAATGGCCGGGCAAGTCCGTTTCGAAGGCAGACAACCGCGCATCCACGCCTCCAAACCGCACACTGCTGGGTGCCGACATGACGAGCTCAATTGTCACTTCCAGCACCTGTTTGCTCTCGTTTCCGCGATCATACTCGACCGTAAAACGGGCAGGACTGGGCTGGCGGCCCTCAAGCGTGACGATGGCCCTGTCAGCGACCGCTCCTGTCGCGCTTACGCTGCGTGACCCTTTATCGACGACCATGAAGGTCCCAAAACTCAGATCACTCTGGTTGCGCACACGCACATCCTGGGGTTTCGCAGTCAGAGAAGCAGGGGCCAGCAGTGCGGCCGCAAGGGAAATAACGCGAACAGCGCAGGTGAGCGCAGATTTTTCCATAACCTCACATTTGCCAATTCATCGGAAAGATCGCGCTTTTTTTCCTAAATCGCCGACAATGGAATTCCATTTAACCTTGACCTAGCAGATCTATGGGAAGGCAAAAACCGGAAACCGGCTCACATGTCCGAAGGCTTCGCGCCGCCAGCCCGTTGGCTTGGCTGATCGGTAGGCTGCACGCCGGGACGAAATGTCTTGCCCAGTCCGAAGCCACGGTTCTGCACGTAAAAAGCAGGAGACAGGCCATGTGCGGCGGACCGCAGTTTGGTTGTTCGGTCCTATCACGATTCCGGCCATCACCTGTGCGTTGCCAAGGTTGCATTCGGTCGGTGTGAAACGCGTCGCTTTTAAGCCCTGCAGCAAAATTCACATTCTACAGGGAGAAGCGCCGCCGCATCACGCTAATCATTACGACAAGATAAGCACGTTTGACCGCCCTTTTGTTGCCGCCGGAGGACTGTTGATGTGCGCGGTTGGAGAGGCAATTGCCTTCCTCAGCGACCATGACGAAGCGCAATTCGCGGCCAAGGGTCTCGCTGTCGCCGCGAGCCTGTTCCAGCACGATACCGAACGGCGCAATGCGACCCGCACCGGGGCGTTCAAGACGCAACCGCCTGATGATAATACGAAACCGAATTGCGCTTTACGCCCCGCTTCCGGTGAGAACTCTTTGCAACAAAAAGTACGTGATGGCGGACTCTCTCGCCGCTTGGGCTGGATGTCGAAGGCCACCCTTCAACGCACCAATCGTAGCCCCGGGGCGTGTTCTTCCAAATCGCCGAACGGGGCCAAAAACCGCCTGAACTCCGACAATGGAACCGGTTTGCCGAACAAATAGCCCTGCATTTCATGACAATCGAGCGCGCGCAGCACGTGCGCTTGCGTTTCGTTTTCCACGCCCTCGGCTATCACATTCATATCCAGGGCAGAGGCCAGAAGAATCGCACCGGAAACAAGCATGGCTGCCTTGCTACCCGGCTCGAGACCGTTCAGCAGAGATTTGTCGATTTTAATGTGGGTGAAGCCATAGGACTTCAGGTAATGTATGCTGGTGAAGCCGGTGCCAAAATCGTCCAGAGCGAGCGAGATGCCGGCCGCCCTCAGAGCCTGGGTTGCCCTGATCGCCAACCCAGGGTTGGTCAGCAGGTAGCTTTCGGTCATTTCCAGTTGCAAACGTTCGGGCGGAAAGCCGGTCCGCCGGAGAATGTTGAGCACCTGCCCTTCAAACCCGGGGTGCCGGAATTGTGCGGGCGACACATTCACACTGAGGCCAAGCCCTGGCAATTTTCCGATATCGCGGCAGGCGCGTTCAAGCACATAAAGACCGAGCGAATGAATCTGGCCCGTCGCCTCTGCCACCTCAATGAATTCATCGGGTGGCAGTGAACCTTGCGCACGGCGCGGCCATCGCAGCAACGCTTCGGTCGCGACAATCGCGCCGCTGGCTGCGTCAATGATAGGCTGATAGGCAATGTCAAATTCACCACGCCCCAGCCCGCTGCCAATCTGACCTTCAATCTCGATACTGCGCAAGCGGCCTTGGTCCAGCTCCTCATTGTAAATAGCGATCTGTGCCTTGCCTTGGGTTTTGGCATGATACATCGCCATATCCGCGCGGCGCAGCAATTCACGGGGATGGGCCTTTTCATCGGTGTTGCTCGCGATGCCGATCGATCCACTGATCTGCAGCACATGCCGGTCCACCAGCACCGGCAGCGCCATCTGCTCCAGCAATCGCGTCGCCAGCATTAGGGCTACCGCCTCAGCACCGTCGGTGCCGTCATCCGCTTCCAGCAATACCGTGAATTCGTCTCCACCGACCCGGGCGAGAATGGCGTGGCCGGGGCATTGCTCGAGCAAGCGATGACACACGGTGCGGATCAGCTCGTCGCCGGCCTGATGACCATGTTCGTCATTGACCTGCTTGAAGCCATCCAGATCGAAAAAGATAATCGCCAGACTGTCTGCCCGCAAATGTTGGTGCTCATCGAACCGGTCAAGCCGGGCCAGCAGTTCGCGGCGGTTTGCAAGGCCGGAGAGCGGATCACTGAAGGCAATCCGGCGATTTTTCTCGCTCAGTTTTTCGGTTTCAAGCTGCCGATTATGCAGTGTCCGGCGTGATTGAACGACTTCGGAAAATGACCGATTGAAGCTATGCGTGACGACCGCCATGCCCCCGCAAACGCAGCACAAAACAAGTGACTGCGGCAGCAACTGGCCGCCTTCTACCCACGAAAAATACAGCGCGAACGATACAGTACTGACCACTGCGACCCGCATGGCAGCCGCACGCAAGGTCATCAGACAAAAGACTGTGCTGACCTGGCTCAGCGCGAGAAAGAATGTCAGATTGCTGCGCGCGTAAGCGCCTGCATCCTGAAACACCCAAACCACCCACAGATTGAAAATCAAGGTCATCACCACCGGTACCGCGCAGGTGCGTCCGAGGTGTCTGGCAATCTGAGCATCATCGAACTGCTTGGCGCTACCCTGCCGAAGCCACCAGATCGCGCGGACGATGACAAAAACGCAAATGGCCAAGGGGCTGAAAAGCGTCCTGGCGAAGTGTTGCCGATCAAATGCGGTAACGGTGATGGCCACCGTATTGCACAAGAGAATCCCATATAGCAGCGGAATATGGCCCTGAAAGGAGCGGAACTGCTCCCGGCTCAGTTCCGGGTCGCTGTTGTCCAGATCAAAAAGTTGGAAAATTGCTCGCATTCCCAACCGAATGGCCTCTTCGTTAAATCGACTGAAAATACGAAGATGCCCGGTATGTTCTAAGTTGCGCTTATGGGGCTGTAGGTGCTGTCACGCGGCTAGAGCCTGAACCTGCGGGAAGCTGCTTTTCGCAGATGCAGCAGCTCATTATTGGCAAGCCATGCAGCATGGTGCGACCAACTCGCAACCAGGACCTATGCGCGGAACTGCGTAGGGTATTTGCGCGGGTTCCGGCGCCCGCGCGCCAGCGCTAACCCAGATTGCAGCAAAGCAATTTACTTCAATGGGCGTTTCACTCAGCGTTTTTCCAAGAAAATAATTACATAATGATAAATTTGAGGAAAAATTATGAAGCCCGATTTTGACGATTTTGATGGCCCGATATACTACGAGTTAATAGAGAAGATATCTGGCGATATTGTTATAAATATCGATCAGCGCGGTTTCATCATTAATATTTCTTCCAATGCCGCAAAGCTCGGCTTCGCAAGCCATGCTGATCTCCTGCCAGCTCACATTACTGATTTTGCCGACAGAGGATATGTCAATTTCCTGCGCAGACACATCGACGCTGCCTTGAACGGGCGAGCACAAAAGGGTTGGACCAAATTTCCCGTCAACGGATGCAATGCCGGCGAGGACGACGGTCAATCGCATCCACGGGAGTGGTATGCACTGACCCTGGCGCGCGTTGCGGATGAGCGAGGCGCGGCCCAAGGGGCCATTTGCCTACTCCGATCCGCGCAACATTTGCGAGACCTTGAAGATGCCTTGGCTTATCGCCAAGTCACTGACCCGCACACGGGCCTCACAAGACGGAATACCTTTCGTTCCCGGATCTCCGGCCACCTCTTTCAAAGTGACCAAACCACGATTGCCGTTGTGGGGGCCGATTGCATGACCGCCTTGCGGCTCAGTTATGGCCAAGCCTTTCTAGACGAAATGTCGGCAGCTCTCGCCCGCTACCTTAAAGCGATGGCGCCTGCAGATTTTGAGCTTGGCCTCCTTGATGAGGGGCGGTTTGGTATCCTTATGCCTAGCCTCGACATCCACGAAGGGAAGGCTTGGGCTCAAGACGTCGTCGATACGTTTCACGATTTGGTAAAGCCGGCCTCGAAAAGGGTACCCCGCTTGTCTGTAAGCGCCGGATTGGCCCGGTTGGCGTACGATGTTGATTGGAGTTTACGGGAGGCGGAGCTTGGTCTTGTACTGGCGCACGCTGGTGGCGGAGGACGGGTGGCAACAGCCGCATATCGCTGTGCCGCATAACGTGCAAACCACACCTTTGGCTAAAAAAATTGATGCCCGGGCTTGCTCCCGTCCTCGCTGCCTGCATCATACCCTGCTTCGAACGCATGCCATTACGCTGGTCGGCCGCTCACAGGTATTTGGGCAAGGCACGATAGCGGAAAAGAGAACATAACCACGGCCGCGATCGTCACGGATCGCGATCGCGGGCATCGCAAATCCTCCATTGCATTGCAAGCGGGGCGAACCGGTCCGCAAGCGGCTTTGCATCTGCCATGGCAATTGCACGGCATCATTGCCTTCGCCCGTCCGCCATTTATACGTTGATCGCACCGCAGACTGCAGTTGCGTGCCGAACTGGTGTGAGCTTGCCTCTGGACCCCATTCGACAAAGCGAGCTGTGAGCTGCGGACAATTGCGTCCACGTATCTTTACTTCGCTTGTAGAGAGCGAAAGGTTTTGATGATCAAGGGCCGCCAGCCCCTTGAGGGGCGCAACCGAAAAAAGGCTGGCGGCGCGGAGGGCAATCTCTTCAACGATTGCGCCCAACCGCTTTGTCCCATTGAAATACATCAGCCTTTTTACCGTGTCGATGAGTAATTCAACTTAGGCTTTCCGTGCGCGGTGTTCTATCTGAGCTGTTTGATCCAACGTGCTGATACTGCGCTCAGCGAGGGTCCCTCCCTCATATGGATTCGCTACCGCCAATTCTACGCATGCATGATCCATGTCTGCGCGCCGAACGGGATCTCGCTGCGCCTTCAACATACAGGTGGCGCCGCCCGCAAAAAGGACCTCGCAGGGCTGCGGGGCCAGATTGATCACTGCAAGCTGCCCGGACGCACCGGACAAGGTTGCAGCATCATCGATAGCAGCGCTCGCAAGCACTTGCCTCGGACGCACTCCATTCGTGCGCCCTGCCCGGACCGGGCGCGGAGCAGGCCCTGTGGAAATTCAGATCCAACAGGATGTCTTGGTGAATGCAATCACCGGCATTCCTACCCGTAGGGAGCCAAGCGCCTCAGCTGCGAGCTGCAAACGCCTTTGCGAGTCTTCCGCCGGCGCCGCTTTGGCTCACAAAGCACCGTGCCCTGACGCATCACCTGCTTTGAGGCATGCTCTTTACAGCACGCTTTGGCGCGCTCGCTCGGCGCCCATGCTGAGCTATCCCGACGGATGGATTTGCAAAGCACAGGACGCCTTAATGTTCAGCGACGCGGGCAAGGCGTGCGCTCCAATGACGTGACGAAGCGGCATCATTCTCAACTGCGTGCGGTTGCTCATTGCGGGTACGGCAATGGCCATCTGCAACCGACCCACCACACGCAGGCCTGCGTGTTTGTCGGTTTCGTCGTTAACGATAAGGGAGCCAGCCATCGGGTCAGGTTTGCGTATTTGTACGCGTTGAGATGCCGTGGATATTCATCAATACAACAGAGGGATCTGCACGAACGTGGGCAAACAGGGTGGACTTGTAACGGTTTTGCGCCGGTCACCGATCTCTTTATGCCACCTTGGCCTCGAATGCGAGCGGGCTGATGCCGCCCAGATATGAGTGGCGCCTGCGGGTGTTGTAGAACCCGTTGATGTATTG
>Ga0210036_1000458_pt1 | contig 48699 bp, 45 predicted proteins | sample CryGeymeta201515_FD_185469 | JGI IMG/M metagenome (GOLD analysis project Ga0210036, IMG submission 185469) | Groundwater microbial communities from Crystal Geyser aquifers in Utah, USA - Crystal Geyser metaG 2015-15 (SPAdes) (version 2) | ecosystem: Environmental > Aquatic > Deep subsurface >...
CCATCCGTAACAACCTGTGAAGTAGGAATCGGGGTGATATTTGAGTTATCTGTTATCTTGAATCCCTTTGGTATCTCAGAGATAACCTCAACGCTCTGGAGTTTCGTATCCCAGAAATTAGAAAAACTGATGCTCACATTGACCGGCACATCAGGCTCTAAGCCCGGGATAACATCCTTTTCCACATTTTCATTAAACTTCTGCTCACCATCACAGGCAAGAGCTGCCTTCTGGCTCATTGCCCAGAGGACAGGATTCAATGCCAATGGATAATATTCCCGTTTATCTGACGGATGGCCTCCCATGAGGATAACCTTGCCTCGATTGCGTTCAGCTACCACAATTGCCGGTGAATTTCCAGCATTGGTATAGATGGCAACGGTTGACTGACCAGACATTGCCTTCAGCATAGGGTCATCAAGAACATACATTTTCTCACTCAATCTGGCAAAGACAACCGGTGAGCTTTCATCCTCTATCCGTAGTTGTCCAATACTATCTGAAATACTTACCCTGTTGGTCAGGTCAACCGTTCCTGTGCCAACCAAGCCAGCCATTTCAGCAATATAATTTGACTCGCCCTGGCTGTATAAAAACCCGCCATTTTCCACAAATGTCCTGATATTAGTCAACCCTGTAGCTGTCAAACTGCCCTTGATGTCAGCCATATATCCTCTTTTCACTGCCGGGAAGATAACCATATCATAATTGCCAAGTGCCCCACCCTTTATCCCTATCTCATCAATCACTGTAAACTCCTGGGCATCCCAGAGATACATTCGGAAAAGCCTCTCAAAGTAGCCCTCTTCCCAGCAAATAGGCTGTCCATAGGTGTCCTTAACCACACTGTAAAATAAGGCAATCTTGATTGGTTTCAAGCCATACGATTTAGTCACACCAAGAACCTTTCCCATGCCAACACCCGGCTCACTAACAACAACATCAAAGCCGGTAAGCGTGCCAACTGCTGTTTGAGTTGAAAAGGTTGTGCCGCTGCCAGTGGAAAACTCTGAGATGAATGTGCCCCGCATATAATTCTTCCCATCATACGGCAGGGCATTGCTTGCTGTCCAAGCAACACCACCGCCATTTTTCACATGGGTAAATATTGCCTTGTAGGCATTCCTTAATTGATCAAGCTCAAGTGGTGAACCTGTTTCAGCCTGTTGTCCCCCCATGGGAATGATAACACTCTGCGGCAGAAATTGATAGCCCATGCCAAGCGGTTCACCGGTTATCTCCATAGAGTAATCGCTTGGGTATTGATTAGTATTGTAGGCACGAATAGAGATGTAGTATTTTGTGCCATTATCAAGCCCGGTCAGGGTATAGGTGCAGGACTGACCCGCATCAATAGGTTGATTATATGCCTGTTTATTGCTTGTGCCAGCACAGGAGACTGTCCCATAGTAGATTAAGTATCCGCCAACATCCGGCACATTGGTTGCCCCCCAGCTAAGAATAAGCTGAGAGTCCATGGCAATTGCCCCAAGATTTCCCGGCGGGGCAGGAAATGTTCCGGTAGTGATGCCGTACGGACAATTGGAAAGGGGTGAAAGATTTCCAGCATCATCTATTGCCTTCATGGCAAGGTAATATCTGGTATTAAATTTCAAGCCAGTCACAGTAAATGTCTGAGCTTTACCAGCAGATAACGGTGCCGGCTCACCAAAAACCTCTGTGCATGAATTCCAATTTGCCTCAGTGATGAGTGCAGAATAATATCGAATATCATAAGCTGTAACCGTACCGCGACTGCCATTATCTCCTGACGCAGTCCATGAAAGCTCAAGGGTGCTAGCAGAGGCAGTACCAACGGTCAGGTCAGTGATTGTTCCGGGTGATAGCTTGTCCACAGACACAATATTGGATAATCCTGAGAAATTGCTTGCCTCATCAAGTGTTTTCATGCCAAAGTAGTATTCCTCAGTATTTAAGGAAAGCCCGGAGATAACAACTACCTGAGCCTCACCGGCAACAGACGGTAAGGGCTGATTTGGTACGGATTTAGCATATGCCCAGTTTACCTCGGTCAGGGTAGCTGTTGAATATCGAATATCATATTTATCTGCACGACCTGAGGTATCATTGTACCAGGTGAATGTTCCATCATCACCTGGTGCAGTCCAGACGAGCATCAATGAATTATTTGTTGGATTAACAATGCTCAGGTCAGTAATAGTCCCTGGTGAAGTCATGTCCTTGGTTATGCCAGAGGCTTTGCTAACGCCAACAGTCGGAAAAAGATTGGACATTTGAGAGGATGAAACACCATCTGATGCCTTCAGAGCAAAGTAGTACTGGGTTTCAGGCTGGATGGTGCGGCTGCCAAACGGTCTCTTTGTGTCCTCATTATCAATAACTACCATATGTTCCCTTCCCCCTGCCTCAGACGGGGTTGGGATAATGCCCGGCACGGTCAGACATAAGTCAAAGTTACCCTCAGTAATGGTTGAGGTTGAGTATTTTATGGTATAGCTGCCGGCAACACCCTGTGTCCCATCACCGCCCGGTGCTGTCCAGTTCAAGATTATGCTATGGTCAGTTGGGTCCATGGCATACCAGACGCCTTGCCATTTGTACTTGCTGTCAAGGTCTGATACCTGTGATGGTGCAATATTGGACAGAACGACAGAGTTGGATGTTGGTGGAGAGTATTCGGGAAAGGCCGTCTGGGTACCTTGATCCTTATAGCAAAAGATGGAGTAATAATAAGTTGTGTTAAGGGGAAGAGGTTGATAATTATCAACAATCGTCTCCTGCCATGTATTGTAGCTGGTGGCAGTAGCATTGTAGACAACCGTAGCGTTTCCAATCTGGTTTCCTACAATATATGTTGTGCCAGTAGCTGGTGCAGCAGTAATGGTCGAGGTGCCACGCAGAATAAGCACACCCTTGAGGCAGCCAACTGGTGGATTTTTCCATTTCAGCCTGATACTATCGTTATTTGATTGGGCGGAAAAGTCTGTTACTGGATTAATCTTCCAATCTTTAAGGTCAAACCCAAACGAAACCTTTGCTTTTGCAGGTATCCTCACATGAAACATATCCACCAACTGGAGGTCAATGGTATAGGTGCCAGATGTCAGGTTATTAAAGGTATATTCCGTATTATTCCAGAAAAAGCCCATCCACGGCTCCTGCTTGGTTACGCTGCCAACCAGTGTCTCTTTCCAGAGTACCACTGCGATAGACCCCTCAGCCACCATTCCCCTTGCTTCCTCATCTCCAGTAGCAGTTATGGAGAAGTCTTGTACCTCAAATTTAGCGGTAACCGTACCGTTGCTTTTTATCTGTTCCCCTGGCGATGGTGAAATAATGCTCAAGGACGGGGTGCGTTTGGCAGCTATAAAATTAACATCAGTAATATCAGCATTAGTAATGGTGCGTGTAATTGAGCCGGGGGTGAATTTCAAACCCGACTGCTCAGGGATAATGGTGTATGTCCCTGCCCCCAATCCAGTAAATTTGAACGAGCCATCAGCAGCAGTAAGCATTGCCTTAGAGGCAACACCAGTTAAGGACACTGTAATACTTCCTACAGTAACACCCCCAGTAATTATACCACTCAGATCATACGCCCATGCAGGTATGACCCCCAGAAATCCAAACAACATTAAAATGATAAACTTTTTCATAACAACCTCCTTGTGAGTTTGAAATTTTTTGTAGAACAACCTATTGTTGTGGCAACCTTAAAATAATGGATATGTCGGTAGGACAGACATTCTTGTCTGTCGTTTATCTCAATTGGACAGATGAGTCAGGCAAGAATGTCTGTCCTACCGACTATAGGAATTTTATCCAACACTTGAGACTTGACGCGACAAATAGGAAGAAACAATGACTGCGGACTGCGATTTTTTTGATTTCGCAGAAAAGACTATATTATTAATATATCATTATTATTCAAAAATGTCAAGAAAAAATCTTTATTTTTTCAAGTGTCTCAAGATTTTTCCTTGACTTATTTTATAATGTATGGTATTATAGATACTGGTTGCAATATCGGGGTGTAGCGCAGTCTGGTTAGCGCGCCTGCTTTGGGAGCAGGAGGTCGAAGGTTCGAATCCTTTCACCCCGACCATAAGGGTCTGTCACAAAATAACTGTTACATTCGGTTGCCACTTCATCTCCTCCAGCGGCGTTACAAGACTTAAGGCATAGTTTACTATGCTTTAAGTCTTGTGCCTTGCTGGAGGAGCGAATTGGCAACCTCGATGTAACACATTTATTTTGCGACAAACCCTTATTGCGCCTGTAGCTCAATCGGATAGAGCAACTGCCTTCTAAGCAGTAGGTTGGGGGTTCGATTCCCTCCGGGCGCACCAATAAAACAAGAGGGAGCAAGGACAAAGGATGATGAACTATGCCTTTTGTGTCTTGCTCTTTTTAATATTCATGGTGAGCGTAGCTCAGTTGGTAGAGTACTGGATTGTGGCTCCAGTTGTCGCGGGTTCAAGTCCCGTCGCTCACCCCAAAATTTACAGGTTGTTTAGGCTGTAGTCTCTATTTCAACCGTGAACCTGTGTAGTTAGGAGGTAATAATAAAAATGGGATTAGCACTAAAGAAACAAGAAGAACAATACACATATGGAGATTATCTTGGCTGGCCTGATGAGGAAAGGTGGGAATTAATAGATGGCGTAGCCTATGATATGAGTCCCGCCCCTTCAACAAAGCATCAGAAGGTATTTGGTGTATTATTTACAGAGTTTTTTGTTTATTTAAGGGGTAAAACCTGCGAGGTATTTAGTGCCCCTTTTGATGTCATCCTGCCAGAATATGATGAAAATGAAGAAGATTGCCGAACGGTTGTCCAGCCTGATATACTTGTGGTATGCGACAAAACCAAGATTGACAGTAAAAGATGTAAGGGTGCCCCTGACTTAGCCATAGAGATATTATCACCATCAACAACCAGAAAAGATATGACTGTGAAATTTGCTCTGTATGAACGAGTTGGAGTAAAAGAATATTGGATTGTTCACCCATTAGATAAAACGGTACTTGTTTATAAACTTGATGGGAATAAATACGCAAGGGCTGAAATGTATTCGGCTGAGGAGAAGATTAAGGTAGGGATATTTGAGGATTTGGAGATAGACTTAAAAACAGTGTTTATGGGGTAACTGTGAAGGATATTATATGAAAGGCTCTGAAATAAGACAGGCATATCTTGACTTTTTTGAGAAAAAAGGGCACACAATAAAATCAAGCGTTTCTCTGGTTCCTGATGATGCAACCGTGCTTTTTACCATTGCCGGGATGGTGCCATTTAAGCCGCTATTCTTGGGTCAGGTTTCTCCCTTGCCATTTACCAGAGCAGTTTCATCCCAGAGGTGTTTGCGTACAAATGATATTGAAAATGTTGGCAAGACTGCACGGCATCATACATTCTTCGAGATGCTGGGTAATTTTTCGTTTGGAGATTACTTTAAGCAAGAGGCAATTGCCTGGGCATGGGAATTCTTGACATCTGTGGTTAAACTACCGGCAGATAAACTGTATGCAACCATTTATCTGGATGACGAAGAGGCATTTAATATCTGGCATAAAGAGATTGGCTTGCCAGAGAATAGAATAATTAAACTTGGAGAAGATAGTAACTTCTGGACAATGGGTGAAACAGGTCCCTGTGGTCCATGTTCAGAGATACTTATTGATCAGGGGGCAGGGATTGGCTGTTTGAAAGAAAGCTGTGCACCGGGTTGTGATTGTGATAGATTTTTAGAGTTGTGGAACCTTGTATTTACCCAGTTTGACCGTGATACAGAAAAAACACTTCACCCCTTACCCAAAAAAAATATTGATACCGGCATGGGGCTGGAAAGACTTGCGGCTGTTCTTCAGGGTAAGTATTCAAATTTTGAATGTGATCTGCTTTTTCCCATCATTGAAACTACGGCAGAGATAGCCTCGGTATCTTATGGAAGAGATGAGGATATAAATATACCCCTTCGAATAATTGCAGACCATCTGCGAGCCATTACCTTTTTAATATTTGATGCCGTCCTGCCCTCTAACGAAAGCCGTGGATATGTCCTGAGATCACTCATCAGAAGGGCTATTCGTCAGGGAAGACGACTTAATCTCAACGGAACATTCCTGCATCAATTAGTACCAATAGTCATCGAAACCACAGGCATTGGAGAGGTTTTGCCTTATTGTGACCATATCAGCAAGGTTATCAAACAAGAAGAGGAGAAATTTGCTACTACCCTGGAACGAGGATTGAATATTCTGGAAGAATTGATTGAGGGATATAAGAGAAGAGAAGAGGGTGTCATTCAGGGCAAGGATCTTTTTAAGCTCTATGATACATACGGTTTTCCAGTAATGCTTGCTGAAGAAATAATCCTTGAGGCAGGGCTTTCCATTGATCGGCAGGGCTTTGATGAAGAGATGTCTCTCCAACGGAAAAAAGCAAGAGCCGCAGGTCTGGGATTGGAAGAGAAGGAAATATCAGCCGGGTTTATTATTGAACACGAAATACAGTTTGTGGGATATGAATCCATGCAGTCTAAGGCAATTGTGCTGGATGTGATAAAAGGGGAGACACTGATTGAGCGGGCAGAAGAGGGTGAAGTTGTCCAGATAGTCCTTGATATTACACCTTTTTATGCTGAATCCGGTGGACAGTCCGGCGATACGGGAATATTAACAAATGAAGTCGTTCAGATAGAGATACTTGATACCCAGAAATCTACTATTGGCAAAACCATTATTCATCAGGCAAGGATTAAACAAGGTATGTTGAAGAAGGGGGACACGGTAAATGCACAGGTAGATATTTCATCCAGATTGGCAATACAAAGAAACCATACTGCCACTCATCTGCTTCAGGCTGCCTTACAGCAGGTGCTGGGCAAACATGTCAAACAATCAGGCTCATTTGTCTCATCCGATTATCTGCGATTTGATTTCAGTCATCTTTCCCCATTAACTGGGGAAGAGTGTCAGAGAATAGAGGAATTGGTAAACAATAAGATACGGGAAAACCTGTTGGTTGAGGTATCTGAAATAGAACGATCCCGGGCAGAAAAGATAGGTGCCATGGCCCTTTTTGGAGAAAAATATGGGCAAATGGTTCGTGTGGTAAAGATTGGGGATTATAGTCTGGAACTGTGTGGCGGGACACATGCCTCAGCTACTGGTGAGTTGGGGTTATTTAAGATAAAGGCAGAGATAGGGATAGCATCCGGGGTAAGAAGGATTGAGGCATTCTCCGGGATGAGTGCATACAGGTATGCGTGCAGGCAACAAGAGATTAATCAGGATCTTTCCCAATTACTGAAAGCTCCATTGGATGAAATAACCTCAAGGGTAGAAAGGCTTATAAAGACAAATAAAGAGCAGAAAAAAGAGCTAACAAGGCTTAACAGTGAATTAATTAAGGGTAAGATTGGTGAGTTGGTAAATGCTGCTATAAAGATTGGCAACATACAGGCAGTAATTATCAGGCTTGACAATACGGAACAGGATATGCTTCGGGAAACCGCAGACTTATTGATGGATACGATGGAATCAGCGGTAATTATTCTTGCCTCTATTGTCGATGGCAAGGTATTCTGGTTAGCTAAAGTCAGTCAGGATTTGACCAATCAGATACATGCCGGCAAGTTGATTAAACAGATAGCAGCTATTACTGGCGGCAATGGCGGCGGCAGGGCTGATATTGCTCAGGCAGGTGGGACAAAACCTGAAATGATTGAGGAGGCTATGGGTGAGGGGAGGAGAATGTTGCTGGAGATGCAGAATTCCTGATTTATGCTCAACAATGGCATGATTTACGATTTTTAGGATTAACCACGAAAAACACGAAAAAGTTCTGTCCGATTATTGATTTTCGTGTGTTTCGTGGTTATTTATTTTAGGCTTTGGATGGTGTTAAAAATGTCTGATTCATATGCTCGTTTTGAAGATTGGGAATATCCAGAGATTAAGGAAGGGGAATTAACTAAATACAATTGGATAGTGCAACATAAAGATAAATTAAGACTGGGGCACAAGACAGATATTGGTGCCTTTACATATATTAATGCAAAATATGGGGTTGTGATTGAAGACCTTGTTCAGATAGGCTCTCATTGCTCCATTTACTCTGTTTCTACTATTGATAATAAAAAGGGCAAAGTAATATTAAAAAGAAATTGTAAGATTGGTAGCCATAGCGTTGTCATGCCTGGCGTAACTGTTGGTGAAAATTCTGTTGTTGGTGCCTGTAGTTTTGTAAATCAAGATGTTCTTGATAATCAGGTTGTAGCTGGAATACCTATCAGGTTGATTAAAACGATGGATAAACTGTAGCAGTAAGCGGGCATCCTTTGTCTCTCGTTGGTGTAGACAAGGGATGAAATGAAAACGAAACATGTAATAAATTCCAACATTTCACGGGGGCAGGAAGGACGATTCCCTTAACCGTTCACGGGAGCACGAAGATTGTCCTTCTTACGGCTGTCATTTAGAGGGTGTGAACGGTTACCATTAATATTGCTGATAAAGAATCGCAATTTGTGAACTCAACTTGTATACTCAAGTGGGACATATATTGTGTTTTGAAGAACTCTTCCCAAGAAACAAGAAAATGGTTGACACTTTCTCAAGGGATTACGAGATTAAAATCTTCTAAACTCTCTTCTTGGCTGACTGTCTCTATCTCCACCGCCACTTCGACCGCCGCCATAACCGCCGCCACCTCTTTCATCTCTGCTTTTAGGTGGTCTGGCTTCATCAACCCTTAATGTCCGTCCTGAAAAATCGGTACCATTCAAGGCTTCTTTAGCCTTATTTGCTTCATCTGGGGTTGACATTTCAACAAACCCAAAGCCCTTACCCTCAATAATATTTACTTGACTGACCTCTCCATAAGCAGAGAACAATTCTCTCAATTGCTCATTTGTCACAGAATATGTGAGGTTTCCTACATACATTCTACTTCCCATTCTTTCTTTCCTCCTGAACTTAGGTAAATTCGGTCTAATAATGTTTCTTTAGAGACAGATAAACAAGATTGTCGTTCCAATCCTCCACGAAAGACATTAAAAGTACCATAACTGTTAAAGATTTTTACCTCCTTGATATTTTGTCAACCATTTCTTGTATTTATATTATCATAGAATAGAAAAAAAGTCAAGTAAAATATATTAATAATTTGTAATTACTCAGCTATCAAGAGATAACTTGCGAAAATCGCAAAAAAACGCGAAAAATTCTGATTCACAAATTCCTTCTGATTATTAATTTTCGCAGTTTTTCGCGTATTTCGTAGTTTTTTCTGTCCAATATAGCCATACTCAAGTAGTTACTGTGAACCTTTGTTTCTTTGTGTCTTGAGTGGTAAGTAGTTACAACCAAGTTACCTCAAAATCCCATCAAATACAGTATCAATCCACAACTCAAACCAATAACAATATTTATCATTTTTATTAATGCAGCATCCTTTGGTGCATAAGATAACAGGGGCAACATACCATGACCATCCTGAATAATGGCACTTGTCAGAAGCACAGAAAAAGGGATAATCCCTTGACTAAACATTACTACAAAAATAAGATGCGGGCCTGATTCAGGGATTATGCCAACTAAGGCAGCAATAAAGATTATCCAGACCATATGTGTCTGTGCAAATGATTCTAAATTCCAGTGTTTAAGCCCTATATCTACTACAACTAAGGCAAGAAAACTCCATAAAAATACCCGCCATAAATGCTTTTTGATAATATGATTCCAGATATGTTCCTCAAGATAATGCTCGGAAACAGTTAATATAATAAATAATGCGAGGAGAATGACCGCAATAATCGCTCCTCTTTCTATGGTACTCGCTTCTGCAGCTACAACCCCACCAATCAACATAAGGAAAAATATCAAGAATATAGATAACAAGAGAAACCTGACAAGGCTAATCTGTCTGAGGTGTTCCCAAACATCTTTCCAATTAAGGGGTTTACATCCTTTATCATCCAGATGCAATTCAGATAATTTACATGCAAGGCAAGGCTTAACTCTTAAGAGTGGTGCTAATTTGTCAATTATCCAGCCAAATACAATGCCTAAGATAAAAAGGATGCCAAACAAAGTTAAGGCTTGTCCGGGAAACATTGCCAGCATGACAAATGCCTCATCCCCGGAGGCAGCAATCATGCTTCCTGTCAGTGCCCCAAAACTTAAAAGCCCATGAATATAAAAAGAGACATTCATAAAGGCACCAAGGCACCCGGGTGTTGTAGCAATAGCTGAGGAGATAATATATTGCCGAAAGTGTCCACCCTTCATCAATATGCTTAACCTTCCCCGTGTTAAAACCTCAATGTAATCCACAAGCATAATCATGACTAAAACAAGGAGGGTTATTATTAAGGCTTGTTCTAAATTTTCCATGGTTCCTCCTAAAAAAGTATAAAAAGGGGTAACCGTTCAAGTTTTCTTTCCCGTTTTCCCTCTTTCCCTTAACTTACACCTGAACGATTACCTTACCTTTAACCTCTACAATCAGTCGTTCCAGCATCCCGCCCTTACTGGCAAACCCGATAACAACTTCATCAGCCAATTCAATCATAAACCGGTTTCTTCTTTCCGCGGTTTCTGCCGTAACTCGTTGGACACTGTTTTCAAACGGCGTAGCAATCAATAACCTTCCGGCATCAACTGCCGCTTTCAATTCCGGCTCGATTTTTTCCTTCATTCCCCGTGCCAGAGTCATAATAACAGGCTGTGTTCCCGCCAGCAGATAATGAAACACATCCTTTTCAATTTTAGAATGGAAACCGCTGATAACACAGTTGCCTTTCTCCCGCTGCTTAATTGCCCAGTCATAGCATTTGAGCACCACTGAAGCGGGTATTTCCCGGCTGCAAAGAAAAGCTGTGCGGAAAATTCGGTTTTTGAAATGGACGGAATGGACAGTATGGACGGTATGGACTGAATAGACAATTGGGTCATAATTGGTTTCTCCTTGTTTGTGAACGAACACGGTACAATCGCTCTGAAAATCCGCCTTCGTTGGTAAAGTTGCTGGCAAGGCTGGCGATCTGCCGATCAAGAAGGCTACATGCTACACCTATCAGCACAAGCACAGCATTTGCCGATATTTCCTCATATCGTCCATCATGTCCATTATGTCCATAAGGTCCATAGACTCCCTTCTTCACCTGCACAACCCACCGCGCCACATCATCAGAAGTAACGCATTTTTGAGCGACAAGCTCTTTTCGCAAAGGCTCATCTTTTTCCCATAACCTAAGCCTGTGCTGGCGGAGATAATCTTCGTAATCGAGCCTTAGTTCTTCGAGGCTTGCACGGGCAACACTGGTCAGTTTTAGTTCGGTTTTCTTTGAAGTGGCGGAAGCCTGACTTCCTTCGGCGATATTTTGAACCCCTGAACGGGCAGCCTGCACCATCTGATCGCGTGTGCGAGAATATTTATCAATATAGCGGTCGCTAAAACGCACGGTAACATCATAAATAAGTTGACCGAGTTGAAAAGTTTTCAGCTTACGATAGCCGCCATGGGGCGGAATAATTGAGTTATTCTTTTCCACTCCGTGTCCCCCTTTCATAATTCTTAATCCCCATAGAGCAAATAATCTGCGGCAAACGGTTCACCTGTTCTTCATTATCCGTAATACACAGTTTATCGTCGTCCCGCAGTGATACCACAAGGTTTGCCAGATCATCATCCGATATGCCTGCTTTGAGCTGGCGGTTTAGTGTGTCCCGTGCAAATTCTTTAAGCGGATATTTGAAAATATCATCCACCGCGTTTGGAGAGATTTAATGTGTCAGCCAGTCCACTTAAAAGCTGGTTTTCAATATTGTCATATATTTTTGGCATTATATCCTCATATAAGTATTCACGGAACGCTGAAATTAGAAATCAGGTCTCTTTTTCTTCTCCCAATTTCAAGCCATGAACAGCTATACATTCTATGTTGAGGTTATCCGGATTAAACCAATATCAACTTCTGCCAATTATACCACAAACATAAAAAATATCAAACAAAATTATTGACATGCCTGTCTATTTGTGATATTATTTAAGGGATATAAGGGAGGCTAAAGATAAGAGAGATGAAAAATATCCTGATTGTTCTGATTATTCTTTGCTGTTCAAGGTTAGCCTTTGCTGCAGGAGAGGCTAATAGTCCGATTGATAAGATTGCTGCAAGCATAAAAGAAAAGAAATGTCATCTGGCGATTGATCAAATAAAGCAACAGCTGATGACCACCCCCAGGAATCCCCAGCTTTTCGTATTACTCAAAAAGGCACTTAAATCTGAGGCAATCTTTACCTATGAGGAACTCTTCCGCACATATCCTCAAAATGGGATGCTTGCTCAAGAGCTTGGGTATATCTATCTTGAGCAAGATGAAAAAGATAAGGCTATTAATTTGTTTAAAAAAGCTATTGGATTGGGTATACCTCGAAAGGAGTTAGTGTGTATTATTGGACAACTATACGCAGAAAAAGGTAGCCATTCCAAAGCAATTTCCTTGCTTGAGGAAGCGATAAAACTTGATAATTCAGATACCATTTCTCTTCAGACATTAGAAAGGCTCTATGGTCTTGAAAAACCAGACAAACAAAGGGTAGTCAGCAAAAAAATAAAAAAGTTGCTGCTGATAAATTCTTTGATGGATGCAGGATACAATTATGCAGATCTTGGGAAATATATGGCAGCTATCGAAATGTATCAACGGGTATTAAAATTGGATGCAACGGCTGAGGAGCCCTACTTAGCTATGGCTGATACTTATAGAAAAAGTGGAGACCTTTCCTTAGCCATTCACCATTATCTAAAAGCAGCTGACAGTATCCATGATGAGGAGACGATTTCCTTTGTTTATAAATGGCTGGGGATACTCTATATTCTTGTAGATAAAAGAGGCGCAGCTATCGAATACCTTCCTGTAAGCGTATCTGATGAGTGTGAGGAATTACTTCCGTATCTAACTAAATGTCTCAACCTGCCAATGTATACTGATAGGATAAAAAATGACCCTGCCTTAAATCGGTTACAAAATGGTAAACTTAATGAAGCCATCGAAATATATGAACGCATAAAAAAGAAGGATGATAATATCTACCTTGGCTTAGGGGTTGCATATTGTATCAAGGATATGTTCAGCGAGGCTGTAAGTAGTTTTTCAAAGGTGATTGAATGTAGTCCTAATACAAGTGCAGCAAAAATAGCGGGGCAAATGGTTAAGATAATAAAGATGCAGATAAACAAATAGCACACAGATAACACGGATTTAACGGATACTTACTGATTTTGTTATCCGCGAGAATCCGTAGTATCCGTGTTATCCGTGTGCTATTTTATTACGGAGGGAAAATGAAAATATTGGTTATTGGTTCAGGCGGCAGGGAGCATGCCATTTGTTGGAAACTTAAACAAAGCAAGCTCGTGGACACTATTTATTGTGCCCCGGGTAATGCTGGAATAGAGCAAGTAGCAGAATGTATCCCTATTATCCCTGGTTCTTCAGAATATATCCAGAGATTAATCTATTTTGTCAAGAATAATAAAATAGACCTGACTGTTGTGGGTTCAGAGTCACCGTTGGCAGACGGTATTGTTGACTATTTTCAGGAGGCAGACTTAAAAATATTTGGTCCATCAAAGGATGCGGCTATTCTTGAGGCAAGTAAGGTATTTGCCAAAAGGTTTATGTCTCGCAATTCTATCCCCACAGCAAAATTTCAAGTCTTTAAGGATGCTCAAGGTGCTGTAGAGTATGTGAGAAATACTCATATGCCTGTGGTTATCAAGGCTGATGGCTTGGCTGCGGGCAAGGGTGTGATAATTTGCAGCTGTGTTGAGGAGGCAGTTGCTGCTATTAATAAGATTATGGTTGAACATTCGTTTGGCGAGGCAGGGGCACAGATTATTATTGAAGAATGTCTAATCGGGGAAGAGGTGTCTGTTCTTGCCTTTACCGATGGAGAGCGAGCGGTTCAGATGGTATCAGCTCAGGACCATAAACGAGTTTTTGATCATGATATAGGACCAAATACCGGTGGTATGGGTGCTTATGCCCCGTATCCAAGGTGGACACCACAGCTATATGATCTTATCCAAAAGGATATTTTAGAACCTACGCTCCGGGGGTTGCAGGAAGAGGGCAGAAAATATATTGGGGTTATGTATCTTGGATTAATGCTTACCCCTGGCGGGATAAAGGTTTTAGAGTATAACATCAGATTTGGTGACCCTGAGTGTCAGGTGATACTTCCATTGTTGGACACTGACCTTGTTGATATTATGCTTGCCTGTATTGAACACAGATTGCACGAGATTACTATAAAATGGAAACAAGCCTCCAGCCTGTGCGTGGTTATGACCTCTGATGGATACCCGGCATCGTATAAAAAGAATCTGCAGATTACAGGGCTTGATGAGGCAGAATCGATAAAGTCCGTTATCATCTTTCATGCTGGAACGGATATGAAAGATGGACAAATAGTCACATCCGGTGGCAGGGTGATAAATGTTGTTGCCTGTGGAGAGGATCTCCTTAAGGCAAAAAATCTGGCATATAAAGCAGTAAATCTGATACATTTTGAGGATGCTCATGTCAGGAAGGATATTGGGGATAGGGCAATTAGGAACAGCGAGGATTAAATGAAGGCTGAGACATTGGCTAAATATTGTCAATTTATAATCGAAGGCAGCTTGATGCTTATTATCTTTCTTGTGCCATGGTGGGTAGATACCCGTTTGTCCGGGGTAATGCTGGGCAAGCTGGCTATGATGCAGATATTTACCCTTACCTGCCTTTGTGGGCTATTGATACGATCCTTTGTAACAAAAGAGATTAAATTCTATCACACCCCTTTTGATCTGCCGCTTTTTATCTTCTTACTAATAGCAATATTGTCCACTATCTTTTCTGTATGCCCATATCTTAGCTTCTGGGGGGCATACTATCGATATGAGGGACTGGTTAGCTTCATTAATTATCTCTTGTTGTTTTATATTGTAGCAAACTTTATTGATCGAGGAGCAATCTTAAGAATTTTGGGGATAGCCATTCTTAGTGGGGCAGTGGTTAGTCTGTACGGACTCCTTCAACATTTGCACATTGACCTTATAGGATGGCGAGAGTATGGCACAAGCAGGGTTATCTCTACCTTTGGCAATCCTGTCTACTTTGGGGCATTCGTGGCTACGGTTTTTCCTCTGGCATTGGCTGGATACCTGATGAAAGGAGTGGGGGGGAAACAGGGGTCAGGCAAAAAGGGGTCAGGTGTCAGGGGACAGAGGTCAGGGAGCAAGCTCATATTCAGAATGATGCCATGGTTTTCTGGTTTAGCCAGCCTGTTAATATTGTCCGGGATATTTGTGGCAAATACCAGAGGGGCATTCTTAGGCTTTGTGGTTTCATGTATTGTTTTTGGGGTATTAATCCGAAAAAGACTTGATCAATCTGTAAGACCAAGATTGATATTACTTATCGTGTCTATTGCGGTAATCAGCCTTTATTTTTTCCTGAATCCAGAGCTATCACCATTGAAACGCTTTATGCAAACAGTCTCTACAGAGGCAGTTGGTGAGCAAAAATCTCCAAAACTTGCTGGCGGGGCAGCCAGTCGTGTCTTTATGTGGCGGGATGCCATAGGTATTGTCAAGGATTATCCCTTACTTGGTACTGGTCCGGAAACATTTGGTATGGTCTATTCTAAATATCGCTCTCTGGATTTAATAAGAAATGAGGGTGGGGAATATGGCCGTCCGGACAGGGTGCATAATGATCTCATAGATCTGGCGATAACCAAGGGAATATCAGGGGTTCTGGCATATTTGTGGTTTTTATTTGTTTTCATAAGGGTCTGTCTGAGGGTTATTAAGGAAATGCCCGCAAGGAAAGAATCCATATTTGCCATAGCTATCCTTTCTGGTGGATTGGGATATTTTGTACAAAATCAATTCTGCTTCTGGATATTGCCCAGTACGGCATTATTCTTTATCATGGCTGGCTGCGTTGCCGGGTTAATCTCATCTCGGCAGGCATATAATATTAAGATGACAGTTAGTCCTATTATTGTTATCTTGATTGCTGGACTGACATTCTGTCTAATCAAAACAACTTTTCCCTGGTACAGGGCGGATATGGAATATAATCAAGGGGCAAAGCTGTACTGGTCAGGTGAGAAGACAGCCTCTATTGACTCGTTCAAGAATGCCCTGTCCCTTAATCCAAAGGAAAAGCTCTACTACGAATATATAATCCATGCCTATCTGGATACGGCTGATAAACTGCCGGGGAATATTGAACTGGCTATTGGCGAGGCACAAAGGATAAATAAAATTTATCCATTAGAAAGCAATTTTTACAACCTGTTGGGTATGTCTTATGAAAAAAAGGGAATGCTTGATAATGCACTGACGACTTATAAAAAAATGTTTGTCATTGACCCATTGTTCAGCGAGGCTCGGGACAAGACAGCAAATATTTATATCAAACAAAATAAATTCAATGAGGCTATCGCTGTTCTGGAAGAGGGCTTAAGGATTATCCCTGATAATGTATTATTCTTAAGCAAGTTAGCTCAAGTTTATATGAGCCAGAAAAAGGATGATACAGCAGAGAAATATCTTAAGGCAGTTGTCGGTATTTCACCTGACAATCTGGATGCTCATACCAATCTTGCCCGTATCTATTACCAGCAAAAAAGGATTGGTCTGGTTATTGCCCAATGTCGGGAAGTAGTCCGAATTGATCCAAATAATGTGGATACCCATCGCAATCTCGGTTCTTTGTATTATCAGCAGCAACAATATCAGGAAGCACTGAATGAATTTCTCAAGGTACTTGAGCTTAAGCCAGATGATGAATATGCTAAAAGGTTTGTGGGACGCATGAGATAGATGGAACAACGCGTCATTCATGCCCCCGTTTCCCACTTTCGTGAGGACAAGCTCCACGAGGGTAAACTTCGGCAAGAATCCAGTCCATTCCGGCAACTATGCCCCATCCTCTACCTGAACCTGCACCCTTTTCATCCGTGAGGTCTGACCTGAGATTATGGATACTTGTGCCTTTTTCACACCCAGTTCCTTAGCCAGAAGATTTATTAATGCCTTGTTTGCTTTGCCGTCAACCGGCGGGCTTTGAACGCGTACCCGTATGAACTGTCCCTCCTGTCCAACAATCTCGTTTTTTGAGGCTGATGGCTGGAGTTTTATATTCAAATACAATGTTTTCATCTAAAAATTTCCTACCTGATAATAGCCAATTTACCTGTTGTCTTTCTGCCATTTTTATCTATTACACAATAGACATAGACCCCGGAAGCAACCTCTTCATCTGATGAATTTCTGGTATTCCATGATACCTTTCCTTATCCAATCTCTTCAATCTCATCTGTGGTTAAACCAGTAACCTTTGATATTTTCTCAATATCAATCTCCAGTCGCAGAAGACTCTTTGCTATTTCTATTGTTTTTTCTTTTTTACCTTCTTCTCTGCCTTCTTCTCTGCCTTCTTCTCTGCCTTCTTTTTTACCTTGTTTTAATGCAAATTCAATAGCACCCTTCTGAAGATAGATGAAGTCATGTCGCTTGAATTGTGCTTCCAATTCCTCTTTGCTCATACCAGCAGTGTTTGCTATCTCAAATGCCTTCTCTATTTCAACTTCCTTTATCAGTGTTTTTGGGGTGTATTCAAGAGTCCCTGCGTTTTTGATGAAGTATATCCATTTGTCTGTTATTGAGAATATTTCCTCTTCATTCTTCTTAAACTTTGGAAGCTCAATAAAGATTAATTCTATCTCATTGTTGTATTCTATCAAGGTATTCTTTTCTCTCAACTTGAAGTAGGTGATGACATTGTCTACCTCTTCAAACATGACAAAATCGGTAATGGTCAGGGCAATGATAGGCTCCAGGGTAATGAAGGCTTGTGCTTTTTGCAACTGAGATGAGTATGCCTTAGCTGCATTGTAGAGAACCCGCTGTTCAAATCCTTCTACATTTAGCACCTGCATCTCAATGATAACATTTTTATGGTTTGACAGTTTTGCCTTAACATCAACAAAGGTATCCTTCATTCCCTTAATCAAGGGTATCTGATAGGGATCAACGATGGTTAAATCAACTATTTTTTCATTTTCTTCGAAATCAATGATAGAGTTTAGAAAGCTTATCAAAATATCCTTGCTTCCTTCGGAGCCAAATACCTTTTTGAAGGCAAAATCCGTTTTGACATCTAAAAATTCCATAATCGTACTCCTTTCGTTTAGTGTAAAATAGTAATTACTCAGGTGGTGTTTAATCTGAGGGACACATCCCATATCCATCAGTTTACTTCTCCCTCGCCATGCTGTGTAATTACATAGTTCAATTTCCTATCCTATTACCAATCTGAAATAATACTCCCATCACAAACCTCTCAATAAATGCTAGCAAGAAAAAAACCACTATAGGTGATATATCTACCATACCCATTGAAGGAATAATTCGTCGAAATGGGGCAAGGATTGGTTCAGTAACACGATAGATTATTCGTACTATCTGGTTATATGGATCTGGATTTACCCATGAAAGCAACATCCTTATGACTAAAACAAAATAAATCATTTTGAATATCATGCCTATTATCATGGACAAACTTCCTATTAATTCACCGAGTACAAACATTATCCCAACTCCTTTGCCCGATTTTCTGCAGCAATAATGGCTTCAAGTATTGCTACTCGTAGTCCATTTTTTTCTAAGGCATGCAATCCTGCGGCAGTTGTCCCGCCTGGGGAAGTAACCATATTTTTGAGTACAGCCGGATGCTTTTGTGTCTCTTCCAGCATAATGGCTGCCCCCTTTACCGTTTGAATAGTAAGCCCGCAAGCAATATCCCGTGGGAGTCCCAACTCAACCCCAGCATCAATAAGGCTTTCAATAATAGTAAAAATATACGCTGGCCCAGAACCTGAAAGAGCAGTAACTGCATCCATCAGTTTTTCATCAACCACCACTACGAATCCTACAGCCTCAAATATCTTTATTGCCCATTTCAGATGATCATCATTGGCATATTTGCCCTTACAGATAGCTGTAGCAGAACATCCAACCATGGCAGGGGTATTAGGCATGACCCTGATAACTGGCAACGGTTGCGTTAAGTACCCTTCAATCGTATTTGTTTTTACCCCGGCGGCAATAGAGATAACCAACTGCTCTGGTGACAGAACTCCGGCTATTTCCTTAATTGCTGCACGCATCATTTGTGGCTTGACAGCCAGAATAATTGTTTCTGCCTGTTTGGCTGTCTGAGCATTTTCAGCCAAAACGATAACCCCTGTTTTTTCCTGCACATAGGTTGCCCTGCTTTGAGTTACATCAGAAGCAATCATTTCATCCTTTTTCAGTAGCGATGCATCTAATATCCCCTGAATCAATGCCTCAGCCATATTTCCGGCACCAATAAATGCCAGCCTTTTAGAAAACAACATATTAACCTCCTTATCTCTGTTATGTTCGGTTATCCAAAATGAGAATTGTTGACTATAGCTGATTCCTGAATGTTTCCCCCTGTCCCTACAATTCCACACCAACAGGCAAACTAAAGCTAAAGCTGCTACCCTTACCAAACTGGCTTTCCACCCATATCCTGCCGCCATGATGCTCAATTATTTCTTTGCAAATAGCAAGCCCAAGTCCCATACCCTTGGGTTTATCTATTAAGATATCCTCTTTTATCTGATAGAATTTATCAAATATCTTTTCTTGTTCCTCAATTTTAATCCCGACCCCTGTATCTGAAATACACACACAGACCTCAAGCCCTCTATTCTCTATCAAGAGTTCTGTAGCATTAAGCCTTATTGTTCCTTCTGAGGTGCTGAAATTAACTGCATTGCTTAAGAGATTGCCCACCACATTGACCAATTTTTCTTTATCTCCATAGATATCAGAAATGTCAGGGGAAACATTTATCTCTAATCTCAGTTCCTTTTCCTTTATATCCATCTGCATGGTAGCCACAGCTTTTTCAATAATCTTATTTATGGATACAGCCTTCATATTCCAGCATATTTTGCCTGTTTCAATACAAGACATCATCAAGAGGTTATTAATCAACCTGTCCAGTCTATCACTTTCAATATTGATAATCTGTAAAAATTCCAGTGTCTCTGCCTTGTCAATCTTATCATTTAAGAGGATTTCACTAAAAGCCTTGATTGAAGAAAGCGGGGTTTTGAGTTCATGGGAAATTGTGATTAAAAACTCGGATTTCATCTTGTTTAATTTTTCTAATTGCTGATTGAGCTCCTTCAGGTTATTCCGTTCCTTTTCAGTCTCCAAAAGAGAGGCTTTCAGGACACGATCAATCTTTTCCCATTCATTATAGGCAGTCTCTACCTCTATATCTAATTTTTTAATCTTTTGTTGGTATTTTTTTAATTCCTCAGACAGGTTAAGTTTTTCGATAACCTTATTCAGCTTAAAGATTAAGACCTCTGGCATAACAGGCTTAGGGATAATATCCTCACATTGTTTTATAAGGTCAATTCTATTAAAGATAGTAGCTGGTTGTCCAATAATAATAGCAGGAATACCTCTGATATCATCTGCCCTGCAATTATCTAAGTCAAGTATAGCCAGATTACCGTTGTTGTTCTGAAGCTGTTCATTCCATTCTTCAATGGTCAAGGGAAACTGAACCGATAATCCTTGCTGGTTGCAATTATTTTCTACGACAGCCCTCAACTTTTTATCTTTGGTCAATAAAACAATAGTTTCCATAATAAATCCTCATCATCACGGAGTTACGGAGGCACAGAGAATTACAACCCATCTTGACGACTTAATTCCCATGCCTCCATTTCTCTCCGTGTCTTCGTGCCTCCGTGGTAAATTTCTTCCTTACTTCCCAAAAACTACAATAGCATCCGTCAAATTATGAAAAGCACTGGTTCCAATAGTACCAGTCCCTGTTCCCTCTACAACCGGTGCAATTTCCCCATAGGTATAAAAGCCTATCATGGGTACCTTTTCACCCAAAACGCCCTGTATGGCATCGATTTCCTTTTGTGTCCTGCGACCAAAGACCTTTTTGCGGGCACAGCAATCAAAGATAAATATCGCAGCCGGGGTTACCCCTTGTCCCAATCCTGACAGGGCATGCTCAGATGCCTCTCTGGCAGCCTTAATGGCATCAATGGTTGTTCCAGTAGTCATCCTGACAATTGCCCCCACAGGAACCTCTCCAGCAAAGGTTATTGTCCCCAGCTCTTTATCTATTCCAACCGGACAACGAAGATACTCTTGTTTGTTTTTATCAATTATCCCAAATGGAAACTCAAAAGCCACGCCAGGCAATTCATCTGCCCTTTCACCCAGATAATCCTCATAAATCTTGGAAACACTCTCCCCATCAAGCCCATAAACTACATTTCCTTGTGCTTTAGTCACTATTCTTTCCCGTCCAATAGATGTCCATCCATGCTTCACACCGGTAGCAACGGTTATATCGCCAGTGATTAAAAGACTAACCCCGCCGTTGGTTATAACCTGATTATTGCAATACTGGTATGTTTTCTCAAATTTGAACCCATCCCCAGCCAGACCGCCTACAATATGAAACTTTTTACCTAAAACAGTCTTAGCACCCTCAATCAAATCAACCCCATTTGCCTTTGTTCCATCACCAAACAAGAAACAAATGGAAGGGGATTTACCCTCAAGATGTCCAAGAGCCATGTTAATAGCATCCTGAGCAGTTTTTTGAGCATCCTGATGAGCATTTAATCCATACCCTACAGAAAACGAGAACTCATCTGAATTCAATACCATCAATGAAACAGAGTCCTCCATATATCCATCTGTGACTATCTCTCCGTCTGTGGAACAACCAACAAGAACAGCATCCTTTACCTTTGAGTTTATACCATCAATCATCCTTTGCTGATCATACTTGATTGCCCCAAAAACAAACACTGCATCTGCCCGACCATTGGTCTTTCTAATGCCACACTGGCTGCTTTTATCCCCGCGGCAAAGGAATCCTCTTCTCCCTGACAATATCCTACGGCTGCTTCTAGCCTCATAACCTTGCACCTCCTCGTATATTTTTTTATCCACAAATGATACCTTCATTGCCAGCAATAAAGGGATTAACAAACTGGACACCCTCAACAATCTGTTTATGTTGAAAATCTTCGCTGTAAAGTCGTTGAGTTCTTGCTTTCTTTGCTGATGCCCAAATAAAAGCATCCCAAAATGAGAATTGATGTTTTCTCCATCCCTGAATTGCTTCCATAACAAGAATGCTATCAGGATAAATTACACGCCAATTCATTATTAGATTATGCACTATAGATTCTGCTTCTTCTACATCAATAATTATACTACTCACCCGGGTTACACGAACAAAAAACTCACAAAGAACTTGTACACTAATTACACCAATGCGTTGTTCCCAACATTGTGTAATAATTTCCTTTGCAATTTGATGTTTACTCCCTGCTTCTTTATCATAAGCATATATTAAGATGTTAGTATCAATAAACCAATTATCGTTCATGAAGTTCATCCCGCCTTTGGTAATAATGTCCACCACCTAAAGCAAAACCTTTATTCATGCGATTAATTTCCTGATGCATAGATTTAATAAAGGAAATTTCTGCTGCATTAGAAAAGATTACCTCTACTTCCATTCCTTGTTTAGCATCCACAGGTTCAAGTAATTCAATAGACTTACCACGATATATACCCTTAACAATCATTCTTCTAATCTCCTATTACAGTAATTCAAGCTTCCAGCTTGATATTTTACACTTGCAAGCAAGGATGTTTGCATCACATTCACAGCCACTTACACAATCCCATCTCATGCTTATGCAACAACTCCGGGTGATAAGGAATGATACGAATGGATATAGCATATCGTCCACTATCATGTGGATGGAATTTTGCCTGATAACAATATTCCCCTGTAGCCTGTGCTGTCTTCATTCTGCCTTCTGCCACTCTCCCCTCATGGACAACCGTCATTGTTAGCGAAGGGAGGACAATGCCTTCATTATCCTTAACATAAAGTTCAACCGCTACATCCCCTGGCCCCAGCCCCCCAAGATTGGCAACCACCTCAATTAATGAGGAATTACCAAATACCATCTGTGAGTCATGGCTATCTGGCATGGATAATCCAACAGCACCCCAGTTACGAATAATATTCTTTTTCCACGCTGCCAATTCCTTAGCAATAAAATGGTTATCTGGCAGCCGTCTCTTACCTGAATCAGAGGCTTTGATGTAACACTTTCGCATATATTCCCTGACCATTCTGTCTGTATTAAATATTGGCACTATGGTTTTTATGGACTCCTTTGACATCTTTACCCATCCAGGGGAATAACCCCTTTCCCCCTTCTGATAATAGAGGGGAATTATTTCTTCCTCAAGCAAGGAGTATAGAGAATTACTATCATCCGTATCCTGCCTTGCATGGTCATTATAGTCCCGTTCATCCCCAATTGCCCAGCCATTTTTTTCTTTGTACCCTTCAGCCCACCAGCCATCCAGAATACTCAGGTTAATCCCACCATTTACAGCAACCTTTTGCCCGCTTGTACCACTGGCTTCGTATGGCCTTCTTGGGGTATTCAGCCAGACATCTACACCAGAGACAAGGCAGCGAGCAATATTAATGTTATAGTCTTCCAGCAAAACAATACGATGACGAAATTCAGGCATTTGTGAGATATTATATATCTGTCGAATAATATCCTGACCAGGGTGATCGGCTGGGTGAGACTTGCCTGCAAAAACAATCTGAACAGGGCGATTGGGATTATTTACGATCCTTTTTAATCGCTCTAAATCCTTGAAAATAAGGTTTGCCCTTTTATAGGTAGCAAATCGTCTGGCAAATCCAATGGTTAACGCCTCAGGGGAGAGGACATGTTCTGCCTCTATAATCTCGGTTGTAGAGGACATATTCCTGATCCGCTGATTCTTCAGATTGGCTCGGATAACCTCAATCATCTTTCGTTTAATATCCTGTCGTACCCCCCAGTAAATATCATCCGGGGTATCATAAATCTTTTGCCAAAACTCAGGTTTGGAAAGATTGCTTCGCCATTCCTGTCCAAGATATTGATCAAAAAAATCTGCCATAGGCGGTGTAATCCATGTAAAGGTATGAATGCCATTGGTAATGCAAATAATTGGATTTTCTTCTGCAGGGATACCTGGCCATAATTGTTCCCAGAGCTTACTGGTTATCTGCCCATGCAAGAGACTGACTGCATTAGTACAATATGCAATCTTGAAGGCTAAGCAAGTAAGATTAAAGACCTTTTTGCCATTTTCGTTCTCAACCCCAAGCCCCATAAACTCGTCCCGACTCAAGCCAACATCCGTATAATATTGATGAAAGTAATGGTCCATCATCTCCAGAGGAAAGGCATCATGCCCGGCTGGTACCGGGGTATGGGTAGTAAAGACTGTTTTAGCACGAACTACCTCCAATGCCTCATGGAAATTTAATCCATTGTTTTTAACCTGATTACGAATGCGTTCCAATCCCATGAACACAGAATGCCCTTCGTTCATATGCCACACAGTTGGCTTTATATCCAATGCTCTAAGTGCTTGCACGCCACCCATACCCAGAACTATTTCCTGACAGATACGCATATCTAAATTTCCACCATAGAGTTGATATGTTATCAGCCTGTCTTTTTCATCATTAAGAAGGGTATCTGCATCAAGCAGGTAAAGAGGTATCCTGCCTATCCTTGCCTCCCAGATATTTACAAATACCTTACGGTCAGCTATATTTACGGTTATGGTTAATGGCTCATTATCCTTATTATTTACGCGAAGGATAGGCATTTCTTCAAAGACATTATCGATATATTCAACAATCTGATTGCCATGAGCATCTATTTTTTGGGAAAAATACCCATGTCGATAGAGGAAGCCTATGGCTACAAATGGAAGCCCAAGGTCACTGGCTGCCTTGCAATGATCCCCGGACAATATGCCCAACCCTCCGGAGTATATCCCCAATGACTCATGGATACCATATTCAGCCGAGAAATAGGCAATAATTTCATCCCTTCCCTCAAACCGATGGTCATACCATGTAGTTGTTTCAGAAAGGTAATGGTCAAAAGCAGCCATTACCTTGTTGTATTCCATGAGGTATGTTCTGTCATTACTTGCCTTTTCCAATTTATGCTGGCTTACCTCTTTCAGAAATTTAACCGGATTATGCCCTATTTTTTCCCAGAGCTTACTATCAATAGATGAAAAAAGCATCAAGGCATCTGGGTTCCATGAAAACCAGAGATTATAAGCTATTTCACTCAGCCGAATAATTCTTTGCGGCACAATAGGTTGAACGAATAATTCCATTGTTTTTGGCATGTATTTCCTCCGTGATTTTGGGCTGAAAATATGGGATGTATTCCTGTATTTTCCTTTGTAAGTGATATTTTTCTATCCTATTGTATTATAGCAAAGTTGAGGCTTGAAGTCAATAAGAAAATGAGTAGGATTTTTCGCGTATTTCGCGTATTTCGTAGTTATCTCTTCTAAAATCTCCCTGAAATAATAATCAACACAAGCAAAAACATCCCTAACACACCTGAAATAATAAAGCCAATCAACCCCAGCAATGGGAGACCGAGAACAAATGGTCCAATATTTGCCTGAACCATCAGGGAAGAGGCAATGATGGTTGCGGCTACAATCATGGCAAAAGACAATCGATTACTTACCTGATCAAATTCCTTAATCAAATCCCCAAGTCCTTGATGCTCAAACTCTATCTTTAGCCTGCCTGATTGAAGTTTTTTCAATAAAAGGTCTATTTCCTGGGGCAGGGTTTTTATCAGAGAACCAAATTCTGTTGTTAATTTTAATACATCATTAAATATTTTACTCGGGGCAAGCCTCTTTTCCACCACAGAACTCACAAGCGGTTGGACAAGGGGAATTATCTCAAGCGTGGGATCCAGCATTAATCCCACACCCTCTATCACTATCAAGGTTTTGGCTAATAGCAGAAATTCAGGCAATATCTTGAGCTTATTTCTGATAGCTATCTCCAGAACATCCTGCATCATCCATCCAATCTTTAGTTTTCCAAGTGGTATTTCATAGTATCTTTCCACAAAGGCATCCAAGTCTGCCTTTAATGCCCGTTTGTCAACATCCTCATCTATTGCCTCTAATCTCCAAAAGCAATCAATGATTTGTTGTGTGTTTTTAAGCAACATACCCAGAATAGCGTCTGATAGATTTTGCTGCATTCTTTCATCTATTCTTCCCACTATCCCAAAGTCCAGAAAGGCGATTCTATTGCCCTCTAAAACATAGATATTCCCTGGATGCGGATCCCCATGGAAGAATCCATCTATAAACACCTGTTTTAAGATGGCATTTACCCCATTTCTGGCAATTATTTTTGGGTCAAGCCCTGTTTCCTCCAATCTTTTTATATCACTTATCTTTATGCCGTCAATTGCCTCCATTGTCAGTATTTTTTTATTAGTCGCCTCCCAATAAACCTTTGGGATACAAATTGTTGGCTCATTTTGGAAGTTTCTTTGAAATTGTTCAATATGATATGCTTCTTTGGTAAAATTCAGCTCTTTCTTAATATTTCTTTCAAACTCTTTGATAATACCTATAGGATTATACTGTTTGGTTGAGGGGATGCGTTTTTCCAGAAGGTTGGCTAAAGCAAACAGGATTCGCAAGTCAGCCTCTATTATTTCCTCAATTCCGGGTCGCCTGAGTTTAACCACCACAAGCTTACCAGAAGGCAACACTGCCCGATGAACCTGAGCAATGGATGCTGCTGCCACTGGTTGCTCAGAAAATTCCTTAAACAAATCCTCAATTTCAAGATGCAGCTCTCCTTTTATTATATCCCTGACATCGGAAAATGGAAACGGGTGAATATCATCCTGAAGTTTTTCAAATTCCTTTATATATTCTGCCGGAACTATATCTGGACGAGTGCTTAAAATCTGCCCAAACTTGATAAAGGTTGGACCCAACTCCTCCATTGCTAATCGAAACCGCTCCGGGGCAGAGAGCCATATCTCATGAGTCTCTGGTGAGGGTCGATGAATAATTCGTCTCCAAAAAGAAAGGTGATGCTCAAGATTCAACCTTGAGATTATATGTCCCAACCCATGCTTAAGCAGCACATTTATGACGAACTGGAATCGTTGTATATCCTTGTATTTGTCTGTAAGATAGGGGATGTGCATGATGTTTTGTTCCTTAGCTTAAATCGGACACGATTATGCCCTATCTTTATAATCGGCAAATAATGACATTCCCTCAAGCCGTTATGCGAAAGATCTGCGATTTTTTAGGAGAGGGAAACAATAGGTATTACCTTTTTTGCAGCCATGCCTAAAATTTATGTTGCAACAATAAGAATTATATGATAAAATGTAACTACTCACCACAAAGGCACGAAAACACAAAAAGTTGATAAGTTGAATAGTTGATGGGTTGATAAGTGGATGAATTGATAGGAAATGTTTATGAATTATGAATCTGTGTTCCTTTAACCTATAAACTCATCAACCTATCAACCTATCAACTTATGTGTTCTCTGTGGTGAATTACTTTACCTGAGTAGTTACGATAAAATAAATATAGGTATCAGTAATTAGCAAAAATCATAATAAATGGAGGTTTGTTTATGGCTATCAAGGTAGGAATTAATGGGTTTGGAAGAATAGGACGGCTTGTATTTCGAGCAGGGATAAATAATCCTGATATTGAGTTTGTGGCGATTAATGATCTGACTGATGCAAAAACATTGGGACACTTGTTAAAATATGATTCTGTTCATGGCACATTTTCTGGAAAAGTTGAGGTAACAGATACAGGGCTTATGGTAAATGACAAACCATTGAGGGTAGTTGCAATTAAGGATCCTGCCCAGCTTCCATGGAAAGAACTCGGAGTAGATATAGTAGTTGAGTCTACTGGACTATTTACAGATGCTGAAAAGGCAAAGGCTCATCTTGCAGCAGGGGCAAAAAAGGTTATTATTTCAGCTCCAGCAAAAAATGAGGATATTACAATTGTACTGGGTGTTAATGAAGACAAATATGATTCAGTAAATCATCATATCATCTCCAATGCCTCGTGTACTACCAATTGTCTTGCCCCTGTAGCCAAGGTATTGCTTGAAAACTTTGGCATCAAAAAGGGATTGATGACAACAATTCATTCATATACCAATGGTCAACAGATATTAGACCTGCCACACAAGGACCTACGGCGGGCAAGGGCAGCCGCAGTATCCATGATTCCTACAACAACAGGGGCAGCTAAGGCTGTGGCTCTGGTTTTGCCTGAGCTAAAGGGTAAACTCAATGGCATGTCTATTCGTGTGCCAACCCCAAATGTATCTGTTGTAGACCTTGTTTGCGAGCTTGAAAGGGATGTTACTGTGGAAGAGGTAAATCAGGCACTTAAAATAGCTGCCTCTACCCCTCAACTTGCAAAATATCTTGAATATTGCGATGCACCGTTGGTTTCGTGCGATTTTAATGATAATCCTAAATCCTCTATCGTTGATGCTGGCTGCACCTCTGTAATTGGAGGAAACATGGTAAAAATCATCGCTTGGTATGATAATGAGTGGGGGTATTCAAACAGGGTAGTGGATTTGATTGAGTATATTGTTGGGAGGTAATATGTTTCAAAAACTAACCATTAAAGACATAGACATCAAGGGTAAAAGGGTTCTGATTCGTGTAGATTATAATACACCTTTAAGCCCTGATGGAAGTGTGGCAGATAACCGAAAGATAACAGAAAGTTTGCCAACGATAAACTATTGTTTAGACAATGGTGCCTCAATTATCCTGATGTCTCATCTTGGACGCCCCAAAGGTAAGGTTGTTGAGGAAATGAGGCTGACCATGGTTGGCAAAAGACTGGAAGAGATTCTTGGCAGAGGAGTGATAAAGCTTGATGATTGTATTGGTTCAGAGGTGGAGGGTGTGACAGATAACTTAAAGCCATGCGATATTGTCTTGCTTGAAAACCTGAGATTCCATCCTGAAGAGGAAAAAAACTACCCAGAATTTGCGGCTAAATTAGCAAGGTTAGCTGACTGTTATGTAAACGATGGGTTCAGTGTTTCTCATCATAGCCATGCCTCTGTTAATGCAATATCTGGATATTTTGATGTAGCTGTGGCTGGTTTCCTAATGGAAAAAGAGGTGGAGCATCTTGATAAGATATTAACCAATCCGGCAAAACCATTTGTGATAGCTATTGGTGGGGCAAAGGTGTCTACCAAGATAGGGATAATTGAACACCTGATAAAAAAGGCAGACCTGTTTCTAATTGGCGGTGGCATGTCATATACCTTTCAGAAGGCATTAGGGAAAACTATTGGTTTATCCCTTGTAGAAGAAAGTTTCGTGCCTATTGTCAAAAAGCTTCTCAAGGAGAATATGGATAAAATTGTTCTTCCTTTAGATTATAAAATAACCGATATGCTTTCTAAGACGGAATGTGGAGATATCAAAACAACGGTAGATGAAAATATCCCGGATGGTTGGATGGGTGTAGATATTGGACCAAAGACTATTGAAAAATTTATCAATCGGCTGGATGGGGCAGGGTGTATTCTGTGGAATGGGCCATTTGGGGTAATTGAAATACCTGAATTTGCTGTTGGAACAACCAAAATGGCTTATGCAATCTCAGATTCATCAGCAATTACAGTAGCCGGCGGAGGTGAGACAGACGAGTCAATTGACCATCTTAAGATTGCTCATAAATTTGACCATGTTTCAATCGCAGGAGGGGCATGTCTGGAGTTTCTTGAGGGGAAAGAATTGCCAGGACTGGCAGTCTTGACAGATAGGTAGCACAGACATTCTTGTCTGTGATTTAGAACCCTTCCGCACTACGATAAATGGTAACCGTTCACACCTTTTAATGACAGCCGCAAGAAGGACAATCTTCGTGCTCCCATAAACGGTTAAGGGAATAACAGCCTTCATGTCCCAGTGAACGATTACGATAAATGCAAGGAGAATATAATGAGAAAACCAATAATTGCTGGAAACTGGAAGATGAATAAAACTGTAAAAAAAGCTGTGGAGTTTGTTAAGGAGATGGTTGAAACCATGAATGACTGCCCGGATATGGAGATTGTTGTTTTTCCGCCATTTACTGCCTTGCATGCTGTTGCCAATGTGGTGCGAGATACTAATATCCTTTTTGGGGCACAAAATATGTATTATGAGTCAGCCGGAGCATATACTGGTGAAATATCCCCATTGATGCTGGCTGATATTGGGGTACATTTTGTAATCCTTGGTCATTCTGAACGAAGAGAAATACTTGGAGAAACAAATGAGATAATCAATCTGAAGATGAAGGCTGCCCTGAATTATCGAATGAAGCCAATCCTGTGTGTCGGTGAAAAACTTGAGGAAAGGGAAAAGGGTAAGGCAGAGGATGTGATTCATAGCCAGTTGGTAAGAAACCTGCAAGACATCTCTAAGGATGAAATGGCAAGAACAGTTATTGCTTATGAACCCTTATGGGCAATTGGTACCGGCAAAACTGCCAGCCCTGAGGATGCAAATAAGATGCACGCCTTTATTCGGGGAACCATTATCAGTCTCTATGATAAGCGAGTTGCTTCAATGGTCAGGATTCAATATGGCGGAAGTGTCAGGCCTGATAATATTGGCATTTTGATGGCTCAACCAGAGATTGACGGGGCACTTGTCGGTGGTGCAAGCCTTGATGTAGAATCATTTGTCAAGATAGCAAGATATACCCTGTAAGGGAATAAATTATGATTTTGCCGAATACATAAAAAAAGGGATGTAATTTTTTTGATGACAAATAAACTTGTTGAACAGTTATCTATAGTTACAGACTCAAAAATAGTTCTTGTAGTTATTGATGGTCTGTCTGGTATCCCAAATGAATCTGGCAGGACAGAACTTGAAACAGCAAATATTCCAAACCTTGATGCTCTGGCAAGGGATTCTACTTGTGGCGTAACAGATCCTATAGCTCCTGGGATAACACCTGGCAGTGGACCAGCACATCTGTCATTGTTTGGCTATAATCCGCTTGAATATAAAATAGGCAGGGGTTTGCTTGAGGCATTGGGGATTGATTTTCCACTTGAATATGGTGATCTGGCTGTCCGAGGCAATCTGGCTACCATGGATAAGAATGGACGGATCACTGATAGACGGGCAGGACGAATCTCTACAGAAGCAACTATTCAGGTCTGTAAGCTATTAGAAGGCATAGAGATAAATGGTGTAAAGGTATTTATTAAGCCTGTTAAAGAGCATCGTGTGGCTATAATCTTTCGAGGTAATGGATTGGATGATGCCCTTTCTGAGACAGATCCGCAAAGGGAAGGACTTGCGCCATTACCTGTAAAACCACTTGGTCCATTAGCTGCTTCCACTGCGGGTATTGTGACTAAATTCATCGAAGAGGTCAAAAAAAGATTGGCAAGCTCTCATCCAGCTAATATGATCCTGTTAAGGGGATTTGCCAAACAACAGAAATTGCCATCATTCCATGAAAGATACAAACTAAGGGCAGCAGCTATTGCCAGCTATCCCATGTACCGTGGGTTGGCAAGGTTGGCTGGTATGGAAATCTTACCTGTTGGGGAGAGGTTGAGTGATGAATTTGAGTGCTTGAGGCAAAATTTTGATAAATATGATTTCTTTTATCTTCATGTAAAATATACAGACAGTGCTGGTGAGGATGGAAATTTTGAGAAAAAGGTTGCTGTTCTGGAGGATGTGGATGCTTATATCCATGGTCTGTTAGAATTAAATCCAAATGTATTGATTGTTACTGGTGACCATTCTACCCCAGCAGTATTAAAGGGTCATAGCTGGCATCCGGTACCTATTCTTATTCATGGTAAATATACAGGTAAGGATGATGTGGTACAGTTTTCAGAAAAAGAATGTGCTAAAGGTGGAATTGGAAGGATACCAGCCATGCAGGTCATGTCTCTGGCAATGGCAAATGCTTTGAAATTAACAAAATATGGAGCGTAAAAAAGGAGGTTCGTTATGGCTACGATTTTATTGATTATCTTACACTATACCCTTTGTGCAATGTTGATTCTTATCATACTTTTGCAAGCTGGCAAGGGTGGTGGATTGGCATCTGCCTTTGGTGGTGGTGCATCTGAGACTATTTGGGGTACAAGACGAGGAAATATCATGACTCGTATCACAGCTGGCGGTGTAACTCTTTTCATGATTGCATCCCTGCTTCTGGCAATCATCCTGCCCAAGCAGGTATCAGTGGCACAACGCAAAGGAATGTTGTCCGCACCACCGGCCCAACAACAAGCTGCCCCTGCACAACAACAGACTCAGCCAGCACCGGTTAAGTAAGGAATAACCGTTCCCGGGGGCATGAAGGCTGTCATTCCCGCCCCTGTTTCCACGAGGGTAAACTCCGGCGGGAATCCAGAGTTATGCCAAATTGTTGCGACCCGTGCAATCGGAATTAACCACAAAGGCACAAAGGTATACAGTAACTATTTGTAGCTATATTGGACGGAAAAACTACGAAATACGCGAAAAACAGCGAAAATTAATAATCAGAAGGAATTTGTGAATCAGAATTTTTCGCGTTTTTTTGCGTTTTTCGCAAGTTATCTCTTGATAGCTGAGTAGTTACCCTGGCTCCTAATATTCATCAGGCAACCCTTCTATCTGTTCATACGAAAACACAGGACCATCCTTGCAAACATAGATATTCCCGATATTACACCGGCCGCATTTTCCAAGACCACACTTCATCTTCATCTCAAGTGTAGTCACAATATTGTCATTTGTAAACCCTAATTCTGATAAAGCCTTTAAGGTAAACTTTATCATGATTGGCGGACCGCAGATGATAGCCACTGTATTTTCTGCTGCAGGATTCATTTCCTTCAAGATAGTCGGAATCAGTCCCACCCTATGCTTCCACTCATCATTGCCCCTATCAACAGTTAAAGCTACTTCCACATTATCACTATTCTGCCACTCTACGATTTTATCCTTATAGCAAATATCCATGGGGCTTCTTGCCCCGTAGAGTATGGTAATCTTGCCATAATCATTTCTTGTATCCATGCTGTATTCAATAGAGGAACGCAATGCCGCAATGCCTATCCCACCAGCTACAAACAATAGATTTTTGCTCCCAAACTCCTCAAATGGAAACCAATTCCCATAAGGACCCCTGATACCAACTGTATCACCTACCTCTAATTCATGAATAGCCTCTGTCACAAGCCCAACCTTTCTGATGCTGCACTCAACGAATTCTTTTCGAGTCTGTGGATTGGCAAAGGTAAAAACTGCCTCCCCAACCCCAAAAATTGACAGGATGAGAAATTGTCCTGCCTTCCATGTGAAATTTTCCCGTAGCTTGAGTTCAACAAACTCAAACCTGAAACTTTTGACATCCTGGGTTTCTTCCTTTATCTCTACAACCTTGGCAATATGGGGCAAATAAATATTTGTATTTTGCATTTTTATTTCACCTCTTCCAGAACCTTTCTGACATCAACCCCTGCCGGACAATATTTTATACACCGACCACAACCAGTACAAAGCTCCTCATTGAAATTATCCACATGGTATTTGAATTTATGCATCATCCGCTGTCTGAATCTTCTTTTTGGATCAAGTCTTGGGTTAGCCCCGCCAGCCATTCTGGTAAATATTTCAGACATACAGGTATCCCATGTTCGATTCCTTTCACCACAAGTATAATCAAATTCCTTTTCTGTTATATCAAAGCAATAGCAGGTAGGACAGACAAAGGTACAAACCCCACATTTCAGACATGGCAGATGAACTGTGTCCCAGTAAGGGGACTCAAAGGAATCATCCAGCCTTTGCTTAATTACCCCCATGTTTATTTTTTCCGGCATTCTGTTTTCATTTTTTTCGGCAATATCTTCTGTGGTCTGATAAAAGTATGACTGGTAATCTTCTACTATCTTTTTACCTTTGTCTGTGACCACATCCACCAGATAGATATCCTTTATTAAGGTTAATAATAAATCACTACCAACCGTGCTATCCGGCCCCCCATCCTTAAATGAGGTACAAAAGCAAGTTGTCTCAGGCTGTCCACAAGAGATGGAAATAACTGCTGTATTATCTCTTTTTCTGAAATAATACTCATCCCTATAGTTGTCCCAATCGAACAATGTATCCAACAAGCTAAATCCCCTCGCATCACAGGGTCTGCATCCAAAAATGATGGTTTTTTTTACCATATCTTCTTCTATTAATCCAACCGCATCTGCCCTCTTCTTAATATCGAATAATCTCTCTGACTGTGAGTAAATTAGACCCTTTGCCGTTGTATTTGTGAGCAACACCTCGCTGTCATACTCACTAAAGGAGGCTATTGAACCATACAGAGTGGTGGTTTTATTTACCCTTTTGGGGGAATAGACAAGGTAATTTTTGATTAACTCGTCGATCAATACTTTTAGATTGTTTATGGTATACTGCATATTTATTTTATTTCCTCCTGTTATTTTAAGGACAAAATCGGAAAGCAATAGTCTCAATCGCAATATCAATCTGTGAGGGGTCAGGGAGGCATGGGGTCAACCTTGAAAGCAGAATTAACACTCTTGTGTCGCGTCAACTTTCCAGTGTCATGTAGAGTATAAATATGCACAAATAGTAACTACTCAAGCTTAAAGAGATAACTTGCGAAAATCGCAAAAAAACCGTGAAAAATTCTGATTCACAAATTCCTTCTGATTATTAATTTTCGTGGTCTTTCGCGTATTTCGTAGTTTTTTCCGTCCAATAGAGCTACAAATAGTTACTGTATACCTTTGTGCCTTTGTGGTTAATTCCTTTACCTGAGTAGTTACCCTTTTTTCTTTCCATTCGTGCCATTTGTGGCTAATTTAACAAAGTCAACTTAACAATAGTTTAATAAAGACTGAACCTTATCTTTATCTCCTCGCACGATTTGTATAAGGACATTTTCTAATATATCAGCAGGGGATTGCTCTACAAAAGAAATTAAGCCTTCCATTTCTCTACCCCATTTTTCTATCAGGACATTCCGCACCATCCACACTAATTCGTTATGCCTTCCCTTCTCAATTCCCTTCTCAATTCCCTTCTCAATTCCCTTCTCAATTCCCTTCTCAATTCCCTTCTCAATTCCAATTTCCATTCCCTTTTTCATCCCAATTCTCTCTACACTTGTAACATATGGCATTTTCTGCACCTCCTCTAATTCCTTTATTTCTTCCCATATTAGTTCTTCTTCTTCATCGTTTAGTTGCAAAACCCAATCAATAAACTCAAACAATCTCCGTATCTCATCTTTCCCATAGCCTCTATCATACAACTTCCTTATCAGATACAACTTGGTATTAAACTTTTCACCTTTTCTCTTCGCCCTTTCTTTTTCTTGAGATGCTAAAACCACCATGGCTATTGGATTAGAATCTTGCTCTAATCCTTCTTTATCATAATCCATCAACCTGAAAGAAAGATACCTGAATTCTACCCCACTACCATAGGATTTAAGCTCGTATTTCCCATCTTCTTTGTCTTTTTCTAAACCAGTCAATATGGCCATACTCACTATTCTCTTGCCATATCTGTCAAATATCCGATAGAAATATCTAAACATCCGAAGGGAAAACTCTTTGTCAGGCTGTCCTTGAACCTCTATATGAACCAGAATCCATTGTTCATTTCCATCCTTGAGATAAACCTTAGCTAATTTGTCTACATATTTTGCACCCTTTACGCTGATCATGGACAATTGTTCCATTTCCTTATCTAAGAAATCAATTCCCTTTGACAAATCTACGGTTTTATAAAGCTCAGGAACAAAGAAACATAAAAGTTGTGGGAAGAACCGTTCTATAATTTTCTTCCATGCTTCATCGAAATATGCCCAGTATCTATTTTGATTTGTCATAGTTTCCCTTTTTCTTGTAAAAATACTTTGTAACCGTTCACACTCCTTTGGAAGAGATTAAAGTCTTGGTGGCAAATTTCCGATAGTAATCATATGAACAAGGACAACAAGAACATTGTATACGAACAAGAACTTTTAACGATTATTGCAGAACTGCAATAATATATTGTCCAATTGGAAACTGAGATAGCAAAACTTCGCAAGAATTCTTCTACTTCTTCCAAGCCACCATCCAGCGACATCGTGAAACCACCTAAAATCCCCCAGACAAACACAACAACAGAGAAATGTAAAAAGGGTACTCAACTTGGTTACCCAAAATTCATGAGTTCAAAAAATAAGTTTAACAGTATCAATTGGTTACAGATTGCAAAGTCTCATTTTGGCACTACAAATTTGATCAGCAAATGCGTAACTATATATCATTCACTGGGTTGCTAAAATTATGCGATATTATAATCAGGAGTTTTGATCAAGCATACAAACTCAAGATGTAACACAAGTCGTATCAATAGGTTGCAAATTGTAAGAATTTCATTTTGGCACTACAATCATGAACTTGGGTTACCCAAAACATGATCGCCCACCATTTGCGTCAGAAGATATTGACAAGACATATGAATACCATCAATTCTCATTATGAAAAAGTATAGGAAAGGGGATATGGAGATAAGAAAGATAAGGGGATATTTTTTAATTTAATGTATGAATTTACGACAAACGATGGACTGGAAACCTGCCCTACTAATAATTTTGTTGATAATCTCCATATCTCCCAGCAATTCTCATTATGGCAAAACTTATGTTCAAAGGGGAATAAGGGAATAGAGGAGATGGTGTCGAGTATCAACAGAATTATTGGTAAGACAGGCATTCCTGCCTGTCCTGTTGCAGATGACAGGCAAGAATGCCTGTCCTACCGATTAATCTCCATATCTTCCCCTTATCCATTTTACCATAATGAGAATTGCTATATGAATACACCCTCAACACTTGTCCTGATTGTGGCAGTTCCATGTGTGCCTCTCATGCCAAGTTTCTATTCCGTAACAGCTTGTTGAGAGTTGACGCAACACTACTCACCACATAGGTACGGAAACACAGGAAAAGAAAAAAATCCACAGACTCAGAGCCTTACTGATTCATCAATCCAATTCAAATAATCCTGATTTCCCCTGATAATAGGCAAGGCAATTATCTCTGGCACAGCATAGGAATGAATCTGTTTGGTTCTTGCTATCAATGTATCTACCATATCATTTCTGGTTTTTAAGATAAGCAAGCCTTCTGTATCATCCTGAATCTTCCCTTCCCACCAATAGATAGAGGAAACTGTATCAATGATATTGGCACATGCAGCCAATTTTTCGCCAACCAGAATCCTTGCCAATTCTTTAGCCTCTGCTTGTGGGGCAGTAATTAATACAATAACGAATTCCATTTTTTATCCCAGCAACATAGAAATGGTGGAGGATAGGGGACTCGAACCCCTGACCTATTGCATGCCATGCAATCGCTCTACCAACTGAGCTAATCCCCCATTACTTTTGCATCTGCCCATAGTTTTTCAAGCTCATAAAACCTTCTGGTATCTTCATGAAAAATGTGTATGATCACATCCCCACCATCTACCAGCAGCCATTTGCCCGTTCCTTCCCTACGGCATGGAAGTTTTTCCTTATCAAAGACATCCTCAACAGCTTCAGCCACAGCTCGCATCTGAATCTCTGATGTCCCTGAACAAATAATAAAATAATCGGCAATAGTGGTTAACCCTGAAATATCAAGAGCTACCACATCAAGAGCATTTCTGGAATGACAGGCATCAATACATGATTGAACCCTTTCCTTTGAATTTATTGCCAAATGGCTTTTCTCTGTTGTTAAACAATGCATATAAACTCCCAACTCGCCCACTCATTGATATAACTTATATTCATAAATATATTTTTCGACACATTCAGGCACCAGCCCATGAATGGACTCGCCACAAGCTATCTTTCTTCTAATCTCTGAGGAAGAAATATTCATCCCTGCTATTTCAACAACATCAATCTTTTCTTTGTATTCTTCCGGAATATTTGATGGATACCCGGGTCTATTTATACCAATAAATCTGCATAAGGATAAAAGCTCGTCAATATCCTTCCATGTATTTATTTCTGCAACAGTATCTGTGCCGGCGATAAAATATATATTTACCCCTGCCCCATATCTTATTTTTATTTCTTGTATTGTATCCCTTGAGTATGATTTCCCTTTTCTTTCTATCTCTATGGGTGAAACCATAAAATCCGGATATTCAGCAATAGCCAAATTAGTCATGGCATATCGAATCTCAGGAGAATCTTTATCACATGTATCTTTATGAGGAGGCATAAAACAAGGAATAAAAACAACCTTTTCCAATGAACAGAATCGTTTTGCTGCCTCAGCAATCAAAAGATGCCCATTATGGATTGGGTTAAATGTTCCACCCAGAATACCTATTCTCATTGCTTTTTATCACCTTAGGAGTCAAGAAAAAATAAGTTGTCCACCAAGAGTCACTGAGTCGCTTGGCTGGCAAGGCGTGAGAAGCGAGCATACTACTGTTCGTAAGCGACGAACAACGAAGCCAGCCAAGATGAATCGGTGGCACGACTGGACAAGTTATTTTTGCTTGACTCCTAATACCTCTGCCACTCGCCAGATAAGTTGTTGTATCCCTTTTCCGGTTACTGCTGAAACAGCAAGGGGCTCAATGCCCATATGATTCATGTCTTTTTTTATTCTCTCCCATTCCTCTTCTGTTTCAAGAATATCCATCTTACTGATAACCACTATTTGTGGCTTTGCTGATAACTCTGGATTGTACAAACTCATTTCTTTATTTAAGGCATGAAACCTTTCTACTGCTTCCTGTGCCTCTAAAAGATGCACTAACACCTTTGTTCTTTCAATATGTCGCAGGAACCTATCCCCCAATCCTGCACCAAGATGAGCGTCCGGGATTAAACCTGGAATATCAGCCGCTACAAAAGATCTGAATTCATCTATTTTTACTACACCCAAATTAGGATAAAGTGTGGTAAATGGATATTCACCAATCTTTGGATGAGCAGCAGAGAGTTTAGACAGAAGTGTTGACTTTCCGGCATTAGGAAATCCAATAATCCCAACCTCTGCTATGAGCATTAACTCTAAGGCTACCTCTTTCTTCTGACCCTTTTCCCCATTTTGAGCAAACTTTGGGGTTTGTTTAGTGCTTGATGCAAATCTGGCATTTCCCTTGCCACCAAGCCCACCGTAAGCAACAATCACCTGTGCTCCCTGGGTAATTAAATCACCCAGTATCATTTCTTTGTCAATATCAATCAATTTGGTACCAAGAGGAACCTTGATAATTAAATCATCCCCTTGTTTTCCGCGTTTATTACTTCCTTCCCCTGGTGCTCCGCTTTGTGCCCGATAGTGGCGTTTGTTTTGAATATCCAAAAGCGTTGAAAGATTTTCATCTGCCTCAATAATTACACTTCCACCCTGTCCGCCATCACCACCATTTGGACCACCATGAGGAACATACTTTTCCCTTCTAAAACTGATACATCCATTCCCGCCATTTCCAGATTCTACATGAATTTTCACAGAATCAATCATAATTAAAGAGCCACAACATGTACGATTCTTTTCCCTCGTAATGCACCAAATGCGACATACCCATTGATTCTGGCATAAAGGGTATCATCAGACCCTTGACCAACATTTTTCCCGGGTAAAAACCTTGTTCCGCGTTGCCTGACAATAATTGATCCACCTGAAATCAATTGACCATCATGCCGTTTTACTCCCAATCGTTGGGAATGACTATCCCTTCCATTTTTACAACTTCCCATTCCTTTTTTATGTGCCACGGTATTATCCTCCTACAAATAATGTCACCTTCTACAATAATATCCCCCTGTGGGGTGCCCATACATCATCCTGCCTTATGTCCTGCAACCGCATGGGTATTTCTCTTATATTCATTAACCTTATTCACCATTGCCTCAATAATATCTGAAAGCAAATCCTCATCATCCCTTGTTTTGGGAAAGATACTATCCTTTTGAAGTATCTTTTTGGTTATATCTAAAGCAAGGTCTTTTTTATCCTTATTAGCCACCTGTGAGGATGAAGCAAGAAAATATTGTTCTGACCCTCTTACCCCAATTTCAGCAGCCTCTATATACTTATCTGCGTAATCCTTTCCAAATCTTTTTCTTACCACAGATGCCAGATAAGAAATAGCTAAGGCTAAAAGGAAATTAAATATGGTGCCAACCACCAATAAAACAATAAGTAGATAGAGAAGATTATTTTCATTCATTTTTTTCATCTCCTTTGTAACTATTCTGGGGATAAACTTACCACAGAGGCACAGAAACACGAAGAAAAGCAGATTAAGTCATTATAATCCGCACATATTCCTGATAATTTTCCTCTATCCTCTTCAATCCCAATAGCATTGTTTCTAATATAATTGAGGATTCATGGATATTTGCTCCATTTGTAATGGAAAGATGCAATATCCCTTTCTCCTTTTTTATTCGTATCCCTTCTGGCAGATACCTTTTTAATCCCTCAACAGCTGTCTGTGCCACAGCAGATATTGCTGCACAAACAATATCGTCTCCCTTATTCTTATAATCCGCATGACCTGTTACCAAAAATTCAACAATTTTCTGACTATCATCACGAACAATGGTAATGGTAATCATGCCTGAAGTTCAGTAACCAACAGCCCGGTATATCTCTGCCTGTGTCCAGTCTTTTTTCTGTAATTTTTTCTCCTCTTAAATTTAGTGATGGTTATCTTTTTCTCTTTACCCTGTTCCATAACATTACACATTATTTTAGCATTTTTTACATTTTCCCCAACAAGGACTGAATCACCATTATTTACCATAATCACATGGTCCAAAACAACCATATCCCCTATTAATGATGAAATTTTTTCCACATTAATCCTTGAACCTTTTTCAACCTGATACTGTTTTCCACCTGTCTCTACGATAGCATACATCTTGACAACATCTCCTTTTTGAATTACTTGCTCTTTTTGGTGGGCTGTACGGGAATCGAACCTGTAACCTTGGGATTAAGAGTCCCCTGCTCTGCCAATTGAGCTAACAGCCCATTTAATATATTCTATAAGTGCGCCTGAGAGGACTCGAACCTCCACACACGGATCCGGAGTCCGTTACTCTATCCATTGAGCTACAGGCGCATACTTATATTTCTGGTACGCCCGAGAGGAATCGAACCTCCAACCTGTGGATTCGAAGTCCATCGCTCTATCCGTTGAGCTACGGGCGCACTAATTTATCTATGATACCAGAAAATTCCTGATTTGTCAATAGAAAATTTACCATAATCTGAAAATCCGCTACACTGCCCTGACAAAGTTGCGCAACAAATCCTTACCTGCCTTAGTCAAAATAGATTCTGGATGAAATTGTACCCCTTCCACAGCATATTCCTTATGCCTTACCCCCATTATTTCTTCATCCTCTGTCCACGCAGTAACGAAAAGACACTCAGGCAATGTCTCCCTGCAAATGGTTAGAGAGTGGTATCTTGTTGCCACAAATGGGCTTTCAATATTAGCATAGATCCTTTGACCATCATGATGCACAAGAGATGTCTTCCCATGCATCAACTGTCTGGCACGAATAATATCACCGCCAAAGGCATAGCCTATGCTTTGATGTCCAAGGCATACCCCGAGAATAGCAATTTTGCTGGCAAATTCCTTAACTACGGCAACAGATATGCCAGCCTCTTTTGGGGTGCATGGACCTGGTGAGATAATAATGGCATCTGGCTGCATTCGTTTAATCTCATCAAGTGAAATCTTGTCATTTCGTTTGACAACCACACATGAGGCAATATTTTCTCCTTCAAGACCTATCTCGCCAAGGTACTGGACTAAATTATAGGTAAAAGAATCATAGTTATCGATTAATAATATCATAATTAACACCTCTGTTATTAGGTTAACATAAATTTAATCCAAATGCAAGTAAAATTATGTATTTTTTTTTATTGCTTTTTATAAAGATATATGATAGAATAATAATAAATCTTAAAATACGAGGTGATGGATTGTGAAAAAGGTAATCATAGGATTACTGTTTTTAACTATTTGTACTGCAGGATGTTTGTCTAAAAATACGGTTAAATTAGAGTATAAGTGTAAACAGGGAGAGGTGTTAAAGCACAGGATAGTTTTGAGCAATACCTTTGTTCTTGATGTTAATCTTCCTGATATCCTTGTGGGCGTTCCAACACCCCCTCCAATCGAAACAGGTACAGCATCCCCTTCAATGGGCTCTACAATTAGCCAGCCAGTGTCTCGACCGAGGCATGAAATAAGTACTCGTTTAGAATTACTTTGTATAAAGAGTGTACAAAGTATTACACCTGATGGGATAATAACCATTGAGGAAAGGTTTGAACCATTAAGTGAAGAGATTTTGATTAACAAAGAATCTACCTTGCTGGAAGGTTGTTCCATTTCTGATGTCTTACGGGATAAGGTGATAACCCTGAAGATAACAGGGGATGGAAGTATCTTAAGTACAGAGGGTGCGGATGAATTATTAAAGGATATTCACAATAGGACAAGTTCTCTGAGCATGGATGCAACCTTTCGTTTAAGAATAGGAGATGCATTGAGATATGAGATAGAGCAACTAATTCAGCAAAGCATCACTATGTTTCCAGAAGAAAAATTGACTAAAGGTGATGCATGGAAGAGACCAATCATTGTAGCCTTGCCTATTATTGGTATCAAATCTACAGTTACTCATACAAATTCGTTTGAAGGGTTTTCCACTGCAAATGGATATGATTGTGCAAAATTGACAGGTTCCATTACGGCAACAATCTCAGATGAAAAACCTAAATTATCCAATCTTATTGGAGAAATGTTTGCAGAAAAAATAGCACAACAAGGGTTTTCTACAGAGCTGCATGTTGGTGGGGCTAAAACAGGCAACATCTTGACCTATTTTGCTCATAAAGAAGGTAAAATAATAAAAGAGCAAATAACAGAGGAAGGGTTTATAAATATTACTGCTCCAGTTATGTTCGGGTCATCTACCATGGGTGAGATTAAGATAAAAATGACAAGTAATACAAAGTATATAGCGGGAAAATATAAGGAATAAATTAAATTGGAGGTAAAGAAATGAGTCATCAAGAATTAGAATTGGCAAAAAAGGTTTTTCTCTCCGGGCTTGGGATTGCTGCTCTGGCTAAGGAAAAGGTTGAATGTGTGGTAAATGAGCTTGTCCAGAGAGGGGATGTAACGAAAAAGGATGCCGATGGAATCGTAGAGGCATTGGTAAAAAAAGGACAGGAAACAGAGGGAGAGATACAGGGGATTATTAGAGCCGAAATAGTTAAGATAATGGACGAAATGGGTATCGCTACCAAAAAGGATATACAAGCTATTGAGGAAAAGATGAAGGGACAAGGATGAGGGAACAGTAAGGAGCTGTCAATAAATAAACTTTACAATTTCCTCCCCTTAATCCCCCGCCAACGGGGGACATTTGATGCAAACGAGAAGTAACAGCTTGCAGGAGTTTATTTGTTGACGGCTACTAAGCCAGAATGGACAAGAAGTCCGTGCTCTCTGCGATCTGTCATTCCTGCTTGTCGGGAATCCTTCTTTGTTAAGCACATCAGATGTGGCAGGATAAAAAGAAGGATTCTGGACAAGCCAGAATGACAAAGAGAAGCTTGCAGGAGTTTATTTGTTGACAGCTACTTACCCAGAAATGCGTAAGAAAGAGGTGCTAATTTTGTGGCAATGAATAATAAATTTCCTTCCTATCGAATATTCTTCGGTATTTTTCCAACCATAACTGCATGTCTTATTCTTATTTTTTTTATGTCTTCAAGAAAAGAGGCAAATATTGAACTCAGACTTTTGTTCCATGAGGTAAGCCTTCCTCAGCAGGATGGGAATATTCTATTAAAGAATATTCCTGTTGAAACAATCAAAATTACAGATTTTAATGAAACAGTTATTAAACCGCAAAGTCTTTACTGGAAAAAGATAACGCCCGCAGGTAATATAAAAAAACAAGAGATCAGTTGGGGAATTGGGATGCATCTGGTACCTGTAGAGGATTATTCAAGCATTGAGATTACAGGTGATAAAATAGATATAGCTGAATTGCAGCAGGGGAAAAAGACAAGGGTTTCATTCAAGCTTAAAGGAAATAACGCTATAGATATAGGGTTGGATGGAGAAGGGGATTCAAGAATAAGGCTAAATATGATGGATCTGGTCAGGTTGAAGATAAAAGGTTGTAGTCTTAGCCGAGAAAATGAGTCCCCTGAAAAAGGAATGCCAGAAATCTTCGGGATGATTCCATCGGGAAGGTTGCTTGAGTTTTCTCCAAAAAAAAACAAATTGAGAATACAGATGAGATTATTGCCTGAGATAAAGGGTTTTTCTATTATTCAAGGAAGATTCCCATTAAAGGATTTCAAGTTTGATAGGGAGATAGGCAAGGTTATTTCAATTGGAGCAAAAACGAGCCCTGCAACCGGGACAGGGACAAGCCCTGCAACTACGAATAATGGTACGCTTTTTGTAAATGGCAAGAAGATTCAGACAGGATATGCCTCTCTTGATACCAATGGGTTACAGGTAAAAAAGATACAGCTGGATGATAATAAGGGATGCTTTATGGTCACCATGGTTGGTAAAACAAAAAGTATCAAGATTGGCAAAACTCAGAATAATCTTGCAGAATGCCTACCATCCTGTTTGGATGATATTTATCATAACTCTTCATGGATCCTAATCTTTCTTGTTTTAGCATGGCTTTTTGGTACGGCTATGGCTTTCTTAGGGTAAGAGTCTGTCACTATTCTAAAATTTACCATACTCTTCAGGAGAAGAGCCACAGCAAACAACAATCTCCCCACTACTTAACATTTTTTGTTCAGCCACTGTATTTATTATTAGCCTTCCATCCTGATAAACCCCTACAACCGTTCCCTGAATAATTTCTTGTAACGATGTAACCTTGACCATTTCACCCCTATAGAGTAGCATTTCATTGATTTTTTCCTGAAATGGAGACATATCCTTTGACTCTTTGAAGATACGATAATTATTCTCGAAATGATTGAGAATAGATGCTAACAATTCCTCCAATGGTATTTTCCTTTGAGCCTCGTTCTGAAGGGAGGTAGCATAAGGCGGCAGTTTTTCCAACAATATATTCACATTAATCCCTATCCCAAGGGCAATATACCTTATAGCTACCCTATGACTTGACATCTCTCCCAGTATTCCTGCAACCTTTTTACCATTGATAAATATATCATTAGGCCATTTAATCATGGCAGATAAACCAACAATATCTGAGATAGCCTGCACAATACTAAAAGCAGCCAGTAAGGTTATCTGGGGTGCAACCTCGGGTCCAAAGGGCGGGATAAGGGCAATAGAAAACCACAACCCTCCTTCAGGTGAAATCCACTCTCTACCTAATTGCCCCCGTCCCTCGGTTTGAGTCTCAGATATAACTATTGTGCCCTCTGGTGAACCAGAAACAATCAGGGTGCGAAGAATATCCTGGGTTGAAGGCACCTCCTCAAACAGATGAATCTGTCGGGCAAACATTCCGGATATTAGATTGACTAATATTTTTTCCTTAGTGATATTCATGGCTTGCTCCTTTTTAATTTGTACTTCGGCATTCGTAAATCGCAACTTCACTTCTGTCAGCTGAACGATTACCTTTTGGACATATACTCAAGTGGGGCATAAATTGCGATTTTTCTCGGGGTGAGGATTAATCAAGGAGAGCAATGGCGCGCAAGGTGAGCAATAGTGTACTATTGCGAACCTGAACAACACAGCTATCGTTGATTAAGACCAGCGAAAAACGCAATTTATGCCCCACTTGAGTATATACTAAAGCATCCTTATCTCAAATCGTTCAAGGTTCATTTCTCTGGTAATCCCCCCCACAATCTCTACTTGTTCAAAGGCAAAAGATTTTTCAATAGCTGTAAGAAGAGCGGTAACAGACGGCGTCCAACCTGTAATCCGACACTGGTTTCCCTGGATATTCACTCGTTCTAATTGTGTCCCTATGGGAACGATTATGGTCAGTTTGTTTAATATATCTAAATAACATGGGGTATCCAGAGTTACTTTAGTTAATTTTTCCATATTTTTTGTAAATTGTTCAAGGGATGTCTTGTTGTTTATAATGCCTGCAACCTTGGGTTGAATCCTGTTAATCTCAGCCTTCGTGAGTTGCAATGCGTTCTCCATTCTTTTTATATTTATCAGGAATAGCAGATTTATGCAGAATATTACCAAGATCAAGAGAAGGATCAAGGTTTTGAGTTGCTTGTTTAATTCTTTCTTTACCTGCATCACTTTTTCAGGGTGAAGGTTTATTTTTAATCCCAAAGAGGATAAATTGTTTAAGGCAAGGGCAATGGGTACAGGGGATGTATATTTGATTTGTGGTGCCAGTCTGATGGAATCTGGTAAAGCTAATTCCTCTACCTCAGTCTCACCCAATTTAATCCTTAATTGCCTTGAACCCTCACCAGAGAGGATTATTTTTCCTGCAGAATATTCCCTTATTGCTTGAATTATTTCTTCCTGCCCCTGAATTATCTGGACAAGGCTCAAGCAACCATCTTTGACCACAAATATCTCCGTACATTTGCCAGAGGTGCTACCTCCTTTTTCCAGATGGCATAACATCCAGTCCTTTCTCTGCTCCTGCAAAAGACAAAGGCTGAGTAAGGCAAGGGATGAAACAGACACAGAGATATTATCAACGGAAATCCCTTTTATTGACTCAAGATATGACTCAACCACAGCCTTTGGAACCGCAACCAACAAAATCCTTGTTTTTTCTGTCTGCTGAATGACACAAAAATCATAAACTACATCATGGATAGGACAGGGAATATGTTCCTCAACCTCATACTCCAATGCCTTTTTCAAGTCAGCATCTTTTAGTAAAGGCATCTCAATTATCTTCATAAACACATATCGCCGAGGGATATTCATAACTATATCCTTAGATAAAGAAAATCGAGAAACAAGAGTGGAAAAGATGTGTTGGCTCGTTTCTCCAGCAGGAACAACCTCTTCCATATATGCCTCTACCACAGATGAAGACCAACCCTGATGCACCGTAGATAGCCTTATTGCTGATTCAGTTATTTCAATACCAGTAATTTTCATGATTATATCCTTTGTGCCAGTGAGTATATCTTGCCATGTCTATCAGTATACCATATTTTATCTAAGCTGTCAAATGTCAATTGGGAAAACCGGGGAAAACCGGGGACAGCGCCCGTTTTTTTATTGACAAAATGCTATTTGTATGTTTATACTCAAGTGGGGCATAATTTGCGATTTTTCTCGGGGTGAGGATTAATCAAGGAGAGCAATGGCGCGCAAGGTGAGCAATAGTGTGCTATTGCGAACCTGAACAACACAGCTATCGTTGATTAAGACCAGCGAAAAACGCAATTTATGCCCCACTTGAGTATATGTACATATGCGGTATTCTCAGTATTACAATAGATGATTGGGATAAATATCTTGATATTACAGAAGAAGAATGGATATTGAATAGAATTAGGGAATGTACCTCTACGGATCGTCCTGCAGGAGATGAAACCTTTGCGACAAGGTTAGAAGAATTATTGGGACGAACATTAAGACCAAAAACGATAGGAAGACCTTGAAAATGATAAAAAAACGGGTGCTGTCCCCGGTTTTCCTAACTAATGTCCATCCCAATACTCTGCCTTCTCAACGCCATAGCCTTTTTGCTGATTTCTTCAATAGATAGGCCTTCATATAAACCCTGTCGCCATTTTGTATAATCAAATGGTTCTCTTTGAATCAGAGCAACAAACCGTTCTGTTTCGACATCACCTATATATTCGGTAAGGACTTGAAACCCTCTTAGTCTAATTTCTGTATCAGTTATCATGATAAAACCTCCTTTATGAAACCAATTGGGTCATTGATCTTAATATAGTCTACTTGATCTGCCCGTTGTAAAATCTTATCATCCGTGGTCAGAAAATAATCACACTTTGAGAAAACAGCACAAGATATATGCAATGAATCAATTTTTTGAATTCCAATTTGATTCAGCAAATTAGCCGTCTTGAGCACTTCAGGATTTTCCTCAATATCCTGAATAGCATATTTCTTCCAGCCACTTATTCGAACATTTCGTTCAATATATGGATTTCTGTTGTTCTCGTAATCCAATATATATGACCAGATCAATTGAATCTTTCCTGCTCGGATTTCTTCTTGAATTTTTAGCTTTGCTTCGGTCTCAATCCTGATTCTAATTTGAGATTGATCGTCAAATGGACGATTGAAACAACAATTATCAAGATAAATTTTCATATTTGATAATACCATCCCGTATTATATTATACGCCTAACGGTCGGGTTCAGGCGCGTAACGGAGCAATGTCGTCTGCAACCCGTTTTGAACTAAGCCACTTTGTGGCAGTTTTTTTGACAACTTCGCATCGCTATCTTCATTATAGATTAAGTTTATCATATAGGGTATTTGATGTCAAGAAGAAAAATGCACATTTCGTAATCGGTCAGGGAAAACCAATGATAAAAAAACGGGCGCTGTCCCCGGTTTCCCCCCGGTTTCCCCCC
>Ga0210036_1000459_pt1 | contig 48654 bp, 29 predicted proteins | sample CryGeymeta201515_FD_185469 | JGI IMG/M metagenome (GOLD analysis project Ga0210036, IMG submission 185469) | Groundwater microbial communities from Crystal Geyser aquifers in Utah, USA - Crystal Geyser metaG 2015-15 (SPAdes) (version 2) | ecosystem: Environmental > Aquatic > Deep subsurface >...
TACATAAGAAAACACCAAAGTATATGCGTGCATTACTTGCAAACAAATACAAGGGGTGCATCTTACATTTGAAAACAAATCAGGGTAACGTGGTTATTAAAGATTTGTTATATTTACACAAGTAAAGAGTACTATTACTAATTTTGGTTAATTACATAATTCTACAACAATGTACACAGGTTCAATAACCATACCCCGTAGGGTTTGTGTTTGGGTAATTTACACAGGGAATCGGGATTTACCCAGATGGTCATTCTCTGATGCTACTACTAGCTAGTACTGCAGCTTTAGTACTAGTAGCCTACTAGCTAGTACTAAGAATAGTACTAAGCAATGTACTACAGTAGGTTGGAGGTTTCTTGTACAGCCCGGGTGATTCTATGCAAAATTCAAAACATGCCACGCGTCGGTCGACCGATCCTCATAAAATAATTTGGCGGCATCAATACGATACAGCTGTACGATACAGTACGTATCGAACCTCAACGATAAAAAATAAGTTTCGTCTCTATTTTTTGATACGGAGTACGAGTAATTCATAATTCATTCATTTTTGTTTTGTTTTGCAAGGACGATGCAATCAGATACCTTTGCTCCACCATCTTAAACACATTGCTCTATTTCAGTAATCTGTAACTAATCCTGCTACAAATAAGTCATATCATTACGTTACGTCCTCATTCGTACGATACAGTGCCACTGAATCCAAGATAATAATACTGGTAATAGCAGGCATCACACGACAATCCATTCAATAATATTTATTTCACGGCATCACACACACACACACACACTGACACACACTCACAACGAGCACAACACCAAGATGATACTACTGCAACACCAGCGACGGTATTCCAGAAAGGGTTCATTTCAACGATTACATTATTTGGGCTTAATTGTTATTGCTGCTGCATGGCAAATTGCAAATTGCAATGCTGGTCAGACTGGAGGATTCTTTGGCAATCTAAGGAGACGGTTAAGCAGAAGAAGACCCAAAGCAGTACTAGTTGATCCATCATTAATAGAGCTGCAATCAAACAATGAAAAGGACTATACATACAGAACGCGTGACTTGTTTCGTTGGAGAGGTGGATCGAATGAAGGGTATCCCAATTCTCACCACCAATCACAACAACACTACAAACCGCAACAACAGCAGCAGCAGCAGCTGTCTTCGTCTTCGAAGCAAAATAATTCAAGACCACCACCACCACAACAACAACAACAGCCGCCGAGGCAGGGGCAAGAACCACCACCGGACTTACCACCACCACCACCACCCGATCTGCCCGATTTTGGAGAGGACGAGTCACCGTATTCTCGTCCACCTCTTCCTGGTCAGTCTAGTCCACAACAACCATTCTATCCTTCTTCTTCCTATTCTGTCAACAATCAGCATCAGCACCATTCACCAGAGCCATATCCAGGATCACAACAACAACAACATGGTTACCAAGATCCCACTCTTCCTCCTTATCCGGGTGATGCTGCCAACTCTCCAGAATTCAGCGATGATCCCATGATGAACATGATGATGATGAATCCTGACGATCCTGCCATGATACCAGCATTGCCAACAGATGATGTTCCTTGGGATGACACGGGCCTTTTGGAGGATGCTGCTGCAGCGGAGACCAAAGAGGCAGGGTTGGATCTTTCGTCGTTTGACAAAGATTTTATTTTAAAAGGATTGGCGCGACTGTACAAGAAGAAAATTCTTCCCCTGGAATTGGCCTACAAATATGGACACTTTCATTCCTCGCCCTTGTCGCCGGCGGACTTTGACGCTCCACCGGCCGTCTTACTTTTGGGTCCCTTCAGGTAACGTTACTGTCATTATTTATCTAATTATTTATTTGATTATTTGGTGTGGGATAAGCACGCGGAATGGAAAGTTTTTGTTGTTGTTGTGAATGATCTTGTGCTCACAGTTTTTTGGCTTTCTCTTTTAAGTGTTGGAAAAACATCCTTTATCAAATATCTCTTGGGACGAGACTTTCCTGGTATTCGTGTGGGTCCTGAACCCACCACAGATCGATTCACAGCAATCCTGTATGGTCAAGACGACAAAATTATTCCAGGAGCCGCTCTTTGTTCTCAAAATTTTCGTCCCTTTACTGGATTGAATCCTTTCGGCAACAACTTTTTATCGCGAATGGAAGGAGTCGAATTGAACAGTGCCATTCTACACAATGTCACATTGATTGACACACCCGGGATTCTGAGTGGCGCCAAGCAGCGAAATCGCAGCTACGATTACGATGCTGTAATGCGATGGTTTGCCGAACGCGCGGATCTTATCATAATCATGTTCGACGCCCACAAGCTTGACATTTCGGATGAAATGAAGCAGGTTATTGAGCTTATGATTCCACATTTGGATAAAATTCGAATTGTCTTGAACAAGGCGGACACTATTTCTACACAGGTACGAAACCTCCTATGTTTTGTTAGTCGGTTGGTAGAGATTGCCAAGCGCAGTATTTTATGTATGATTTATCTCACGCTTCGGTCTCGATCCACGAATCAATCATTCGTACTCTAGCAACTAATGCGCGTGTACGGCGCACTCATGTGGAGTCTGGGCAAGGTCATGAATACACCAGAGGTTTGTCGCGTTTACGTGGGCAGTTTCTGGGACCATCCACTTCAGGAAACGGATCAACAAGATTTATTACAAGCCGAGGAACAAGACTTGCTCAATGATATCATGAAATTGCCTCAACAGGCTGTCATGCGACGGATCAACGAATTGGTCAAGCGTGCTCGTAGTGTCAAGGTCCACGCCTACATTATTCACTACCTTCGCAAGCAGCTTCCTTACAATCCCTGGAGTCGCAAGGACAAGCAAAAGCGCTTGATTGGTAGACTCGATTCCGAGTTTCTTGCCTGTGCTCGAAGGTACGGGTTGGCTCGAGGTGACTTTCCAAACGTGGATTCCTTTCGGAGAGCCCTGTACGAAATCAAGGATCTGGGAGAATTTCCCAAGATTGACAAAAAGTTTGTGAAGGAAATGGACAAGGTTTTTTCTCGCGAAATACCTGATCTCTTGCAACGCGCCAAGATGCACGACGATCGTCCGCACAAATAACTACAGTAGACAATTCTGAATGCGCGATTGCTACTGTGACAACAGTTCTAACCGATAAAACTGTAACGATACACGATGAATATTTCACGATTTTGATTGTGCGTCTGAACTGCTGTAGTGGTCTGTGTACTACTCTACGGTATGCTTCCTGCTCGATTGACGACGTCCATGGTTCTCAAACATTTGACTTGCGAAGAACATTCCTCTCGAAAACGAGCACGATGTAAACTTGTGTATTGTTTGTTTGTGTGCATTGACATGCAGTGAAAATGGATATGTTACCCCTAAACTCAGCAGCTCAGCATCGCCATCAGCAGGCAGCATAAAAATGTCATCACCATCCTCCTTCAGTATTTCTCCATTTTACTGCTTTGTGTTCCAAAGTACGATTAAATTTATATCATTATACATCCCTCTATATTTTTGTCTTCAATTAACCTTCAGGTTTGACAACAGGAGTAGCAGGAGCATCGTTAATGGTAAATTCGGCAGGTTTCTTGACGGAATGAATCTCGTACGTTGGTGGTGTGCGGTTAATATCCGATGGTCTGGACTTTTTGGGACGCTTACTTGCAGCCCACTTGGCAGCCTTGTCGTTGACATGTGTGGCATGGCATACACTATTATTCATGTTTAGGATATGATAATATGATAGCAGGGGAGAAAGCGAGCATGTGTTAGAGACGTCAAGTAGCGGCATGTAGCATGTAGCATGTAACGTATCTGATACCTGATACCTGATACTAGCTTACTACAATACTACTACCAGACTGAACCTACCTCAGACTCTGTTCTCGGACGAATTTCTGGGAAGCAAAAGCAGAAGCCGATGCCAGTAAGAGAGCAGCAAGGAGGAGGGCGACGTTCTTCATCATCTTTATATATTATTGCAGGTTTAATTGAGTGGCTGATCAGGCTGGATAATTCAGATGGAGGGGGGCATCACAGGCCTCCCTCGATCGCAGTGAGCTGGAAAAGCATAATCTGCAGAGGGATTCGAGAATAAACGGACGGCGGGCATGCAAGCCTGATGTTTCCAGGAAACTGACGTACGATAGAAGCTTACAGTGTGCGACCATAGAAGCAAATGTAAGGAGATCAACGACACCTCAGAGCCATCAAATAACTTTATCGCTTCACTCACCAAGAACAGCAAAGCAACAACAGCATCCAAAAGTATCAATAGAAGCCTTGTTTGCTCTCTTGGTACACTAGACTACTGCAAGACAGGACCCTTTGCTTTCTCCATAAATACACATTTCAAATATGCAATTCACATCTGCTACCGTTGCGGCATTTTGCCTTATTGTTGGTTCGGCGGGTGCCTTTGCCCCATCGACACGTAAGTTGATCTTTTAGTAGTATTTCTTTGAAAGCCTCGGCGTGTTTTCTAGCTGCGACATGCTCCATTGATTAATGAATCTGTCCCTTCATTCTTGTCTTCAAACTAACTTTTTCGTTCAATTTCTTTCCAATCGGCATGCAAACAAAAACAATTCGCGTGGTACCTTCCCTACTCAACCAACTTGTTACCTTCACCTACCAACCAACCAACCCATCCTGTCCAAATTATGGATTCAGCCTTTGTTCCTAGTACGGTCGGGACTCGATCGGGAAGTGTCGCTCAAATTCCTTCCACTCACGCAGCTGGATGTGGATGTGCTGCTTGCACTACCTTGCATACCCCCGGATGTGCTTGTGCCTCGTGTTTGGCTGCTCATCCTGCCGTTTGTTCATGCGCTGCCTGCCGAGGTGGTGGGAACACTCGCCTTTTCATGAGCGATGCAGCCGAAGCCGTTCCTGCCGAAGTGGAAGAAATGGATGGCATTCAATCGGAGGAAGAAGCACACAACGCCGAACGTCCTGCCCGTAGTTCTATTGCCAAGAAGAAGGGATCCAAAGGAAAGGCTCTGTCCGAATATTCAGTGGGAGATACTGTCCAAGCCAAGGTCAAAACTTTGACCAATTACGGAGCATTTATGGATATCGGTGCTACCACGGATGGATTATTGCATATTTCTAATCTCAGCGGTGGATTTGTTAGTGACGTCAAGGATGTCCTCAAACTTGGGCAAGAAGTCGAGGCTCGCATTATCAATATTGATGAAGCCAAGAATCAAATTGGGTTGACTTTGTTGACTGCCGAAGAAGAAGAAACTGCCAAGCAACCCCGTCAGCGTCAGGGCGGCGGAAATAGTGGAGGCGGTGGTGGTGGTGGTCGCCGTGATGACAGTGCTGTTGTAGCTGCACTTGCCGAAAAGGGATTTGATTCATCGCAATTCATTGAAGGAACCGTCGCCAGTACTGTCGATTTTGGTGCCTTTGTTCGATTTGATGCGTCACTGTTGAATTCGGAAGTGGAAGGAGAAATGGATGGTTTGGTGCATATTTCGGCATTGGCAGCTGGACGTGTGGATTCAGTTACATCGGTTTGCAAGCCCGGTGACAAGGTGCAAGTGCGTTGTAAGTCCATTGATGGACGCAAGGTGTCTCTCAGTATGGTCTCTGTCGAAGCGGAAGAGGAAGCCGCGGAGCGAAGACAATCGTTTGGCTCTGAACCTGAACCGCAAGGCGCCAAGGACTGGAAAGATTCACTCGATCGAATTGTTGCAGATCAGCCTACATTCTCCAACACTCCTCTGGTTGTGGATTTGCGAAAGTAAATCTCTTTTACACTGTAGCTGATAAATTCGTCAATAACATTATCATACTTTAAAAGTCAAGTATTGTTGCGTAACATTTTAAAATAAGGCTTAGAAAGTAAGAATACTATTGCTGAACACAGGGAGCAACATCTAAGGAATGCTCTAGTGTAGCTGTGTATTTTATATTATTATCATTTTTTATGAACACGAGCCTGTCGTAAACCACGGTACCGTCCAGACCCAGATGTTTCTTCTACAAGCTCAGGTTCTGCAGTTTCTTGAGTCCTGCGTGCTGGTAATTTGGCATTGACTCTGTCCATTAAAGCCAGCAACTCTGACAAGACAACGTTTTGCTGGACTTCTCGCGAGATTTCTGCTTCGTTGTCACCTCTCAGGTCTTCACTAAGGTAGGCCATTTGGGCGTGATTTCCTCCAACAATCTCAACAAATTTCGTAGTATCCTTTGGTAACGTTTTATTGCCGCTCATCCACTCGTCTTTCGTTACCAGACCATCAAGGCTTCCCCAGAGACTGATAGCTTCGATGCCTGTTCTTGAAAGGTCGCCGATGATGGGAGTCGGAGCGGAGGAAAATAATGCTAGCCCATTGATATTATATTTCCTACGTCTTACTCGTGTATAGCAGGCGCCCACTGTGTTGTTAAGTTGTTAAAGAGTGAAAAAGTGAGTCATGTTTTATAGAAGCGTTTCAGCATCATCGTTGTGCTGTTCAAATAGCTTTAACGAAGAGAACAATCCTCTCGACAAACACGTACCGGCTCCACCAAGACCATGTCCTGCGATGACATAGCTTTTGATCTCTGGAAACTCTCGAGCTGCCAAATCACCACGAAAGGGACTTGCCAAGGCAAAGCTCCATGGAATATCGAGCAAGAAGGCGGGATATCCTCTCAAGGCTATTTCCCTCAGAATTGGTGCATAGGCTCTCTCATCGTAAAAAGCACCTGTATAGAAAATGATTCCAACGTCTTTGGCGATATTTGGATTGGTCGAGAACCATCCCCAATATGCGTCTTCTTCTTTTACCACAACAACGTTTTCATCAGATTTGGTGGCGTCGAACGCTATCGGGCTTTGGGCTGTGTAGAAAGGAAATCCCTGCTGACCGTCGACACACTTGGTCAATGATGCCAGAATAGCGACCAACAGCAAAGCTTGGTGTAGCCACAATGATGCTTTTGCCATTTTAATCTTGTGAATTGTGGCACGGTATGTGGTCCTAGCATCCTTGTTGTTGGAGGCAGATTATTAGCAGTTATTACTTCGTGTGTAAATCGGACCTGGAACGATATTAGCGACGGGAGTGCGAAAAATTTAGCCCCTTCTAAAAGTGTATTATGGATGTGTTCCTGAGAATCTAATCGAAACCCTAATAACCGGGACGAATAGGAGAGAGTGAAGACGTGTAAGTCGTACAAGGAATTGCCCTTCATACGCATCTCAGCAACTGGTCAGTTATCAATGCCAGCAGCGGCGTTGGCATCAAATTTTTCCAGAAAACGGAACCTACTCTACAACATTTCCTTCTCGCTTCTGGTCTCAGGTTCCACATGCAACTTCCGCCCTTGGTCCTGTGGTCTTCCGTGTCTATGTTAGGATGCCAGTATTCACGAGGGAGGTATATATACTTTGGCAGGAGATAGAGTATCGTGGAACTATTCGTAAAGTATTGCTGGAGCGGGCATCCATTGAGTTCCATACTTGCCTTCTTAGTTGTTTGTAGCTGCTTTGCAGATTTCAGTGTCAGTCATGATGGATGCTTGTAAGGTATCCAGACGTCCTTTAAAATTATGACACGACTCTGCATCCCATGTAGGAACATATAATTCTCCTACTACGTGATTGTGAGGATTTATATATTACACATTTTCTGACCCCATTGCGGGCTGCTCTTTTGGCTCAGAGGCATTATCTTCAGATGGTAGCTGAAGTGGAGAAGCGGTGAACCATCAGGCTCGCAACCTGGTTGCCGTAGGATCGACTCCTTCAGCAATGCATTAGCATCATGCTGTAAATAGCACTTGCTGGTGTTGAACACGCAAACACTGAGTCAAAGCAAGACATTATTACACTTCCTGCACTAGCGCACCTGCTACTCCAGTCGTGGCGGGGTGTGTGAGGATTTATGTATTACACATTTTCTGACCCCATTGCGGGGTGCTCTTTTGGCTCAGAGGCATTATCTTCAGATTGGCGCAATAGCAGGGAGGAACAAATGAGTAATCTCATCGCGACCATTTGACGGGAACAAAGTTAAGAAGAACTAGCTAATAGACTATCATTTTGGGAATATGATGTAACCGCGATATGATTACACAGAAGACAGTGCGCCTGTGTCGCTGCGGGTTTTCTTGCAAAGCTTTGCAGTAGCCCCCCTCCCCCATTCGTCCAATTTTGCTGTGAAGTGCTTGTACTTGCTCCTGTTGATGTGTGACTTCATTTCTCACTGATGCTTAAAATTTCCATGCTGGACTTTTCGAACTGCGTGTTCCTCCTCGAAAGTCACTAGCAGAATTATGGCAAGGCTAAGCAAAATGCATTTCTTGAATGTAAAAATTCTTCATTCGATTCTACATGTTGGCCATCAAAAGATCAAATTTAGAACAAAATGTATTGATTCGGCGCAATCATTTTCGCTATTTCCCGGGGCATATATTGCGACACTAATTCCCGAAAGATTCCAATGTTGCGAGTAAAAAACGCCAAGAAAATCGTCGCAAAACTTTCAAGCGGACCCACCACTGGCTGCGCCCAGGTTGTGCTACACAAGGCCTGCCACAGAATTCGACCGACCGAGCGCATCGCTATGGCCAATACAATGTACACTGGAATAGCTGTAACGATTCCGTAAGGCTTGAGCCTCATTTTGGAGAGTCGTTGCAACTTAAAGTTCTCGGCAAGTCGAAGCACAGTGTCGGGGTATGCTTCTCGCAAGGTATTGTAGGCTGGTGATTCCTCCCGTTGTCGTTGTCGTCTCAATTCCAAACGTCGTTCCTTCTGTTCGCTCATTTTAATGATTTTTAGTGCCCTGTCAAGAGCTAGTTGTGCTGTGGGCAATCCATCCTGTTTGCGTCCTTGAGAAGGATACGGGTGCATGTCCTTCCCTACCCAACGAACGGCCAAGATGGCATGAAAGGGTTGGTATTTTGGTATTTGTGGCGGCAGAATGTCAGAGGAAGAAAACTCGTTCGCTGTAGTCCAAGCATTTGCAGCTTCGCGCTCTCGTGGTGATTTAAAGAAAGCCGAGGCAACTGCCAAGGAAGCGACATCCTCTCGACTCACAACCGCCGGCGTCTCCACTTGGCCAGTTGGATGTACTTGTAAATATGTAGTTTTTGTATCCCGTTCATCGTCAACCAAATCACCTGGCCGAAGATTTACCGTGTCCAGCAGTGTACTAGACGCCAAAAGTTTCTCGGCCATGTCGTGATATCGAAAGATCATACTACGAAAAATGTTGGTTAAAAGTGGCACCATTTCCCACACTGGCTGCGAGACACAATTATCGCTGACACGAATATAACGAATTTTTGGAACAATTACAGGCTCGTCCCGAGTTTCGTCCTCTTGTTCCAGTGCTACTTCGACAGCCGTCTCTCGTCGCAATTGCTCCCGTTCGGCAAAGCCTAACACCTTCCTGGTGCTTGCGAATTGAACGTAGTAGGGATGCCGCGGGTCCTTGCACCAGCTACTGACATCTGGTCGTAACCATCTGATGAATGGACGTGCCAACAGGTCGGTCCATACATTGGTGTGTCGGACACTTCCCACACAGCTGATGATCGTGGTACAATCTTGAATGGCCTCCTGCAAGGCTTCATTGGCATCCACAATGACAGGATTTTCTTCGCGATTGTCGTAGTCCGAGAGGGAAGCATTGTAAAATTCGGCCGCCGATGCGGCTCGTTCTAGCCATTCCTCTTCGTCGTGGTCCAGATAACCTGGTAATTCTTCGGGTGGTACCAAATCTGCCTCGACAATTTGCAGACGCGGACCCCTTTTACTGTGTTGGTGGGACGATACCAATGATAAGTCATCGTACAAGACTTTAATGGCCTTGTCGTATTGTCTTACACAGGCCACAATGGTACAATCCAAAGATTTCATGTCCAAAAGCTGCCGCACAATCAGTCGCCCAATGCGACCGGAAGCTCCTAGGACCACAATTTTGGGTTTACTGGGCATGATTGGAGGTCCCAGTATTTGAGTCTGCTTTTTGGTTGGTCGATCAGTGGACCGCTGTCGTCCTATGTCATCGTGTTCACGATCATCGTCCTCCCATTTTCGGCGAGCGCGAGCGTGTAAAGCATAATATCTAATTGCAGCAGTAGTAGCAGACGATGCTTTAATTCGTTCCACCCGCTGTTGATGTTGCTGCCGAGAGGTTGTCAGAGATTCGATTGGATCTAGCTTCGCATACAATAGGCAGCAGCAACAGTAGATCCAAAGACCCTTCATGATCTGCAGTTCAGATATCTCTTTTTGATGTACTGTAATCTATTGCTATCAAAATGAACACTGCTGAGCATTCGTATCTTCTTGTCGTTGATGAGTGTCCTGGTGTCGGCGCTATCTTTTTGTCTTTTTAGCTACGGTCCTTCAGTACCGGTACTTTGGAAATTTCTACACTAGGGTTCGAAATCAGCTCAAGGAAAAGACGAGCGAACACTACCGCGTTCTCTCGACTATGCCAGCTCTCTAGGGCTACGTTCGGCTAGGTAGGGTGGTTTGGAGAAACTCAGCAATTTACTAGGGCCAACCTTTTCTCCGTTCTGAGGCACCCGGGTGAGAGAGCAGACCGCTAGGGTCGCTCTCACACTCGGGTAGCCAATCGGGCGGGAGGGCGCGGTTAAGAAACTATTTTAGGTATATAAAGTTGCTTTCGTATTCGACGAAACGGCAAATTTATGACAAAATTTTCTGCTCTTTTTGGTCTCTTCAATTGCTGGATCCAGGTCTAGGCCCTTCCTCGTTTGGTAGGGATTCGACGCTAGGCTACGAGTCAGGCCTTGGCTTCGGCAGCCTGGCGTGTGGATCTTCTTCCCCGAAGTGGGAATAGTCGTATCCGATTTCTCCCAATGTGTTCCTGTTTCTGAGTGGGAGATGGGATGGGACATTTTGGGTCATTCCGGTGACGTCTGGTTCGGGTCTCCTTGTCTCACGTTGCCTTCGGCTGGCTCTGAACAAACACTATTATTAGAATTTTATTTCTGAGTTCGCGCACAATGAAGCCACAAGACGGCACCCCTATCTGATATTTGGATGTAAAGTCTTAGCTGAGCTAAAGGGCGGAAATGAAACCCCGTCGACAACACCAAGAGCTTAAAAAAAGTTTTTACCTTTGTACCCACTGCTGACCCCCCATGTTTATAGATTCCTCATGTACGTGTAAAGTCCGTGTACCTTCCGCGCTGGAAGGGCAAAGGTTTTGCTGCAATGCTCAAACTTTTTCAATATTTTTTTTTTTTGGGTGACCCGATCGACATAGTGGTACCATTCCGCTTGCTTCATGAGAGAGGTCCGTCCTGCTGCTGAGAGGTCTCTATCTTTCTCCAATACGTCCCGGAACTCGTTCCTGTCATGACTGCAACAATTCTCGGCAGCAGAGCATCGATCGTACAGAACACTCCAGCAACACGGACGGCGGTGTTTTAGTTTGACAGAAATGGCAATGATGTTTATTTCTTCAATGTTTGTATACTTTGTTGAAATGCTGCATAAACTTTACGCTGCATACATTGCGTTGGAGTGCTAGCAGAGGTTCTGCGGCATGCATTGGCCGTGTTAAATGGAGTATTTTCTTCGAATCGTGGCGGAAATTGCGAAGCGACGAGTCTAGTTACTGGTAGCGTCTCTCGCTTCTGAATTGGCTTGCACATATGTTGCAAACAGGAAAGGACAACAGCAGCAAGAATTTCTAAGCAAATAAACAGCCTGTACCTATGCAAACACAAACTTTCATATGAATTCACATTTCTAGTACTCATTCGGGATTACTACTGCTCTGCAACAGGATAACATTTTCTGCAGCGACCATGGGCGTTTCCTCACCGCCATTGTCATGTTCATTATTTGGCGTTTGGTCTTGCCCTGAAGCCGCAACCTCTTCGGCAGCAGAACTCGATGATTTGGATCTTTCGTGATGACTTCTTTCAGGGTGAATGTTTCCAGAGATATCATTAGTAGTAACAGTAGTTTCGAAGACAGCTGTCATATCACTTTCATCTCGTTGATGCTGCGGCAAAAAGTGATAATTTGGACCTTGCTGTTGCTGGTGGTGGTAGTAGTGATTGTAATTGTGATGCTGCTGGTGGTGATGCGGTTGCGAACGCCATGATGCTTGTTGCTGACTCGCAGAAAGGGAAAGGGCATTGTTGTAATAGACGCGGTCGTGGCGACGGGCGTTTTGTCTCTTTTGACATTGTCGGCCAAAACGAATAAATGCCAACAATAGCGATGGGACCAATGACAGACAACCCATGGTAAACCAATTTCGAGTGGTATAAACTGTAACCTCGACTAAAAAATCACCTTCCAATCCTTGATACCTATCATATGGTACATTGCTGCTGCTGCTGCTGTTGGTGTTGTCGTCATGAGAAGAATCATGGTGTTGTCTTACGGCCTCCACAAGTATACAACCTGCAGTATCAGGTGAGAGTTGGGGGCAGGTAAAGGAATTGGTCGGAGGTTTATCATCTCCTCCCGGGAGTGAATACGACGAGTCTGTCAGAGACCCTGTTTGAACGGGAGATGAATGACTACACCAGGGTGTCAGTCCCTCGATATTGTACGTGGTCAATACCATTTCATACTTGACTTGCAAAGAGGCAGTTTGGCTTCCAGATGCGTTGTCAAATAACAACACATACACGTTACTCGAGGGAGACGTGAAGGAGAATTCGATCGGTCCAGTTTGTTGTTGTTGTAGTTGTTCCGATGAGATTTGTTCCAACAGAAATTGCCGCCCGTCAATTTCGTCGTGCAAAACATCGATAGAAAGATCGCTGATCAGTGCATCCACAAAGGATGGTCGAATGCTGCTGCTGCTGCTGCTCCGGCGTTTGCGTTTGTTATATTCAATTCGTTCCAGGACCTTGCTGCCCTTGAGAACCAAAATATTCGTCGATCCGACAAGCTGGTGGACCGTAACTTTCATAGTCGAGCCTGCATTGAGATAAAAGTACTGATACTCATAGGCATGTTGCAACAGGGACAATTCTTGATTCGGACGATCCACTTTCAGTTTGGGTCCCGTCAGAGGAGGACAATCTCGGCTTTCTACTGCGTATACGGCAATGCCGCAAGTATCTGTTGCATCATCCGTGTCATTATTATGACTAGTATTATTACTGTTGATAGGAACAACAGTACTGTTGCTGTTGGTGGGATCAAAATACGGTTCACTATCGGAAGGTGTCCGTGACACAACTTGTACCGTGGCTGTTAAGAATCCAGCCGTTGCTACATGGCGAGATTCACCAGGTTGCAGACTCCAATCTTGTTGGTTGTATTTATTTGTAGAATAGTACAGTCCCCCAAACGACAATACTGTGAGCATAATATACAAGAGCTTGAAACAACAACCTCCCGTGACTGGTGTTGGAGTTGATAGTGTTCGATCATGATGTTGTGATTCGTGATGATAATAATAATTGTGCTCGAATGGAGCTTCTCTTTCATCGTTGCGAGCAAACGTTCCATCCCGAGTATTACTATTATAATTATTATTTCTTCTACTGTTGCTGCTGTTGTTGCTGCTGCGGCAACAACAACAACACCAATGAAAAGACGACAAACACCACCTGCGATAACACAACGACATCATGGTACCTTGTTGGCTGGCGGCATGATCATCATCGTTATCATCATCCGACGAATGACTCTGATTGGAATTCAACAACGGTGCATGAAGAGGAGACCTCATAGTGCTGGAAAACATGTCATGTGTTATGAGTCCTGAATGTTGCTGCTGCTGTTGTTGTTGTTGTTGTCTTGTCATCAAGCAGCCGTCGTCGTTATTGCCTTGTTCCTCCTCAAACCGTCCTTCATCATGATAACGACGACGATTCACCATATTATTATTATCATGATGATGATGATGATGATGATTATTGGCATACTGAAAGGCTTCGTGAAGTGACTGATGATGTTGTTCTTGTTGTTGTCTAGATTGATGCTGGTGACGATTGTGCGGGTAGTAGCTTTGGTGGTGCGCCATGGTCAAATTAATAATCTGATTATATTATTATCACGATCGCGTATCATGTTGTGAAGTCGTACCAATCGATAGTACTGCTCGTATTTTCTTAGGTTGCACCACAGGTGTCGAGCAGCAACGCCAGCATAGTACCAGGTACAGTACCTGGTAGTCTAGAGAGTAGTCTGCTGTAGTTTGCCATTACACTCGGAGTTGCAATTCACAGAGATCTTAAATTCGAGGCAACTTCTTTTTACGGCAATTGGGGATAATTTAATTAGAGGGTACTTGCTGCTTCCCCCCCTTCTACAAAATCTAATAAGTCATAAATATCGAGAGGCCTGTTGATGATGCGAAGGACGGAGTTCGCAAAAAATCGGCAGAACTCTCTTAATATATTTATTTTATTACATCTGCATTCTGCATCCTCCTTCGTTTGCTAGTTCTAGTTCTGGTCTAGTAGTAGTCTCTGGCCAAATACAAAGCTACTACAGCAGTCTTCCCTTTTTAGTAAACAAAACATTCACTGAAGTCATCGTAATCGCTTGTTACATAAAATCTAGCTGGCTAGATTAGACCATTTAATTATTTTTATTCGAACCATGGTTTTCTCCTTTTGTCGAGCAGCAGCGCGCAAGGCTTTTGCTCATCAGGCGTCATCCAACGTTGCTCCAGCCGCAATTGGAATCTCCCATACAGTTTCGACTTGTTTGAAAGAATATTCTCATCAGCAACGGCGTCTTTTCCACGAAAAGAAATTTGAGGAAGAAGATGATCACACGTTGGAAAAGCTCTTCGTCAGGAACCGAAAATGGGTAGAAAAGACCAATAAGGAAGATCCTACGTTCTTTAAAAAGCTGGCTGCCGGACAATCTCCCGATTACCTATACATTGGATGTTCCGATTCGCGCGTATCGATCAGCGATTTGATCGGCATCGAAATGGGTGAACTCTTTGTGCATCGCAATATTGCTAATTTGGTAGTGTCGTCGGATGTTAACTTGCTGGCCGTTATGACCTATGCCATTGAGCACTTGAAAGTCAAACACATTTTGTTGACGGGCCATAACGATTGTGGAGGTGTCCGAGCCGCCATGAAGCACAAGGATATTGGTCCCGTTCTGGACTCCTGGGTCCAAAACATTCGTGATGTTTATCGATTGCATCAGGAAGAATTGGATGCCATTGCAGATGATGAACAACGCCATCGTCGATTGGTCGAACTGAACGTCGCAGAGCAGTGTCTCAATTTGAACAAGACCAGCGTCGTTCAAAAGAGGAGAAATGAAACGCACGCGGACCCAAACTTTTCCAAATCCTATCCGCGCGTGCACGGATTGGTCTTTGATCCTGCCACGGGCATTCTTTGCAAGGTGCCAACCGACTACAAAAAGATTGCTAGCGAAATTAGTGATATGTACGAATTGTTCGACGAGCACGATTTCATGGTCCATCCCGATTATGTCATTGGCAGTCATGACAAGGATGAAACTAAATAGATTTCGTCCACAATTAAAAATAGGTCATAAAGGAAATATTTTGGAACTCTACTTTCTACTCTAGTAGTGGTAAATAAAAAATATCATCTTGGTGGGTGCTGTAGAGGGGGAGAATACTGATTGCCCACTACCAATACAGAACTTAAATGTAAGGGACAGTTTTGTAAATACTCTGTAAGCGCGATTAGTTTTTATTTATCATGGGATATACTACCTCAAGTAGCTCGGTTAGAATACAACACGCACGCATAACTGGTGTTGCAAGGAATTCTAAATATTGCTCATCTCGAGTTCCCTTCCGTTGATAAAATTGTCATCATCACCCATATTTTCGTCATCGACTTCCCGCTTCACTCCAAAGTAAGGATTTTCCTTCATCGGTCGAAACATATATCCCGTTACCACGTAAAAACAAAGTGTTACCAGTTCCACCAATAGGTCGCGGAACCACAAATGTTGGTAACTCAGCATAGTCGAAAAAAGGTACACCAAAATACGCGTGGAATAAATGTAGGCCACCACCAGCATGTAAAAGCCGCGAAAGAGCTTTAGCTTTTCCAAGATACGTCCCTTTTCTGCCAAGTCTTCCATGTTTCCGCTGTCCTTTGCAGTCATATTGTTGTTATTCGTGGTATCGCCATTTGCAAGTTCGTCTTCGCCATTGTAATCGGGATGCTCAGGGTCATCTACTGTTACACTCTTTTCTAGTTGATTGACTTGCCACACAATGGGCACCAGAACGGCACAGCAGCAAATGATATCAACCAGATGCAAGACTGCCGTCCATCCTTGAAAGGTTGATTCTCCTTCCGTCTCTCGTGCCAAGACGATCAAAGCAATATTGTTGATAACTTGCAAGATCAAAACCGCCAGAATGACCTTTTTCTCGCTCCCGTTCAAAAACGGTTTGACGATGCTCCATCCTGACCCAATCAATAATATAACGGTAAAGAGGAAGGTTCCCTTTAAAAAGTAAAACAGGTAGTACACAAAGGACCAAACTTCGGCATGTCCCGAAACACGCAAGAAATGATAGCGAATACTCTTCAGCAAGATGGTGACCGTCTTGAGCAAAATAAGTGCAGACATGATGTGATGGATGGCATAAATAACGGGTCGTCCCGTCGATCGATCCGCTTGAGCTTGTCGAATGTTCTGTACCCACCAACCAAAGCAAAAGGCATAGCTGACCGAAAAGTAAAAAAAGACCATTGGCAATTTCATTTCACCTGCTGTCAGATAGGACTGTTTGTTCCATCGATCAAAGTTGATGAAGTGAAAATCCAATTCAAAGGACGACATAATCCCGTGGGGTACGTGAGTGTACACCGAGGCTGGTGTGGGACATATCTGGTAAATCAGAAAGTACAATCCCTCTTCGCCTGGTCGAAAGGTGTATTGGATACTGCGCATGGCAACTTCAGAATTTTGATTATTCGCATCCTGATTGTACCAGTCTTTCATGCTCAAATAAATTCCGTGTTCTGCCGCAGTCGTCGCGTCTTGTTGTTGATGTTGCTGGTGTTCGTTGTCATCGGTCCAATCTGGCAAGGAATTCAAGTACGCATCATCTTCGTCTAAGAAAAATTCAAAAGTACACATTGTAGCATTGGCTCGGAGTTCGTCAATGTACTGAACAAAGGCTGCCTCGTTGGTAAATCGTTTCAGTAAAAAGCCCGCTTCCACTTGATCTAAAACTTCTCTGGGCGAAAGTTTCTCCGTGCCCGGCAGAGGTTTATATTTTCGTTTATCAATGTTCAGCTTGAAATCAAAGACCTGCAAGTCGTAATAACCCTTCTCGAGAAAGCCAAAGGGCATACCAACTGGCCCTATGACGGTTCGGAGATCATGTTTGAGATAAAAATTGTGGTGCAGCGCGGAAGCAACCTGGCAATATAATGTTGATACAAGGAGGAGCAACCACAGAACGCAATGAAGTGCAGTTGGAGATACAGCTGTAGATATTCTTCTCGGCATGTTGGATCGTATCGTGTGTGATGGATAATGTGGGTTGGTGTGGAGTGTGGAGCGAAAAGAGATGTAGTTGGGGGATGGTGGATGGTGGTAAGATAACGGGCGGAAGCTACTTAAAACTGGCCTTGTTTCATGTGGGAGGTTTTGTGTTTGAAGGAACGAGATCAAAGTCGAGTCACGTTAATTCGTGAATTGTATTCAGAGCTATTGAGCGTCAAGAGATCTATTTATGATGCTATCGACCTGCACGACCTCCTTAACCATACTCTAGGAGTAGTTCGAAATATACAGCAGTCTACTGAGTACTACTACTACTACTGAGTACTACTACTACTAGCTAGAGAGTACTACGAGTAGTAGCTAGCCGTTTGCTCGTTGACTTCACTTCCTATTTTCCTCACATTTTCAATCAATTCGTAAAGTATTAAAGAATACTGGGTACAAAAACAATAGTAGTACCAGTAGTAAACTTTACAATCAATCTTTTAGCATTCTACTAAAATACGACACTATACAAAGCATCATGTTGGAAGAAAACGTCTTGTTGTCCAAACACCAGAATGTCCAAAGCGAGAACGCTCTGCCAACGTTGCTAGGAAAAGAGTCATCAAGCAGCAACCGCAACAGCAACGAAAATGATGGAACCATGATGCTGGTGGACAAGGAAAATGCCGTCGAAATCAATTCCAATGTCGCAGAGCAAACCACAAGTCCTATCAAGGCATCACCTACGAAGCGCACAGCGGAAGATGAACATCCCACAGGATCGCCCGAGAGTGACGCCAAAAAGGCTCGTACCGAGGAAATCAATACCAAAGACAACAACAACGACGACGACAATGACAGCGGCAATGAGAATCAGAACGCTACCCAAACGACAGAGGCACTCTTGGAGATGCTCGCTCAAGCCAAGGAAACTCTTGCTCAATCCAAACAAACCTTGGAACAGCTCAAGGAGCAACATCAAGCCGTACTCACTAGCGAACAAGACATGACGGCTCGTTTGACGTCCTTTGGAACGGAATTGGCCAAGCTCCAAAAAATCCACGCTGCCAACGGTGAAGAACTTAAGACAGTTTTAGAATTACGAAATAACGCCCGAGAGAAGTTTGACGTGGCGGAAAAGACCCTCGAGAACATTCGCAATTACAAAGACAACAAACCATCGGAATGTCTTCCCGTTGAAACGAAGGAAGCGGTCGTTGTCACATGGAAGCGCGAGAGCGTGGCAAAGGTTGCTGGTGCAACTACTGATACTGGAACGGAAAACAATAATAATAATGATAAGACAGAGACGACAGAAAACAAGAAGGAACAGTCCACTACAGAAATCGTAGAAACCACAGTCGAGGAAACTACGGTGACAAAAGAACTGGATGGAGGAGATGTCGTTACTTGGAAGCGCGAATTCACTGCCGCGGTTGCTGAAAAAGAAACCGTGGCAGAATCGAACATGGACAACAAAATCGTACAAGACGAAAAAGAGGACAAAGCTACCAATGAAATCAAGTCCGAGGAGTCGCTCGATGCAGCAGAAGCTGCACCTATGCCTGTGTCCATGAAAAAGACAGCCACCTCAGATGGCGTCGACAACGAGGAAGAAGACCGGGAGATAAATCACATCGAAAGCAGCTTGGCCAAGGAAATGGAAGACGACGACGACGATGATGAGTCTCTCGTTTCCATGTAGGTGAAACGAATACGTGGTGCGGCAAGGTCATATTGTGAAAGATGAGTTCATTGGAAAAAGTGAACGCCATCGATAAGCTACATTTTCAAAGATTAGATGAATTTTTATAAAATATATTCACAGAACAAACACACATTTTCGTTTCTCAAATCTCAAATACTCTACAACCTTATTTGTTCTCGTAGGCCTGAACCAAGGCCTTGTATTTCTGACCCAGAGCTATCAATTCATCATGCGTTCCCGTCTCAACAACACGACTGCCGTCTCCACTGTTTTCAAGAACGCAAATACAATCGGCATTGCGAATAGTGCTAAGGCGGTGGGCAATGATGATAGTGGTTCGTTTGCCTCCACTTTCTTGTACCAGCTTGTCGAGACTAGCCTGTACAATCTTTTCACTTTCATTGTCCAGGGCCGATGTGGCCTCATCAAGGATGAGAATAGACGCATCACGAAGAATGGCACGTGCAATGGCAACCTAAGAGATGTGAAAATTGGCAGTGTGGTGCGAACGAAACATTCCCCAAAAAGTTAGTGTGTAATCACAAGACGCGGAAAAGCTACTGTACCAACATTGTTTCAAATATTCTTACTCTTTGTTTTTGCCCTCCACTGATTTTGCCGCCTCCAACACCAACCATAGTTTCGAATCCCTCTTCCAGGTTCATAATGAAATCATAAGCATTGGCATTCTTTGCAGCTGCTTCCACCTCTTCCCTGGTGCAATTATCCTTTCCAAGAGCAATATTATTGTAGATAGTGTCATTGAACAGTACAGGTTCTTGGCCAACATAACCCATATTTTGCCTCAACCATCGAACATCCTGGGTGCGAATGTCAGTATTGTCGATTTGGACAACTCCATCATCATTTCTCAACTGTCCATCATCCACTACCACTTCTGCCAACTCCTCTCCATCGACGCCTTCCTTGAAACTCACAGGATCGTAAAAACGTTCAATAAGCTGAACAACGGTAGATTTCCCAGATCCACTGCTACCAACCAAGGCAACCACCTTACCAGCGGGGATTTTCAAGTCGATCTGGTCGAAAATTTTGGCAGTTTTCCGGGATGGGTACGCAAAGTTGACTTTCACGAGCTCCGCCCTTCCTTCCTTCAAAGTGTCGTTCTTCACGTGTCTGACGATTGCTTTGTTCGTTCTCAAGTCAGCAATTCCCTTGTTCTCCCAAGGGGTGCTATCAACAGTCGGAACATTATCTAGAGTATCAAAAATGGAGGTGACAGCTCCAGCTGCCTTTCCAAGATCACCAGCAAAAAGTGCAGCTTGTCCAAGACCACTGCCTGCAAGAGCCATCGCCCAAAGAGCCTGATTAAAGTCTTCAAAGGTAATGCGTCCATTTGCAATCAGTTTCCCACCAAACCAAAATGCAAAAGCATAAACGAGGAATTGAATCAGCAGAATCATCCCCATCATTACTCCCCTTACAATAGCTGCCTTTTTGGATGCCGGAGTAATGGTTTCGTCAATTCTCTTCTCAATATCATCAATCACTATTTGCTGAAGCATGAAAGATTGCACTTCACGGATACCCGAGACCGTTTCGTGTAACCTGTCAGTTGACTTGCTGAACTGCTCCCGAATAGAACCTTCAGAACTTTTCATTGGAGCAAGCTGTAGCATTCTGTACAGTGAGAAACCTGTCTGGAGATCAAACATCGAATTCTGAACATTTTCTTACCTGCAAAGCCTCTGATATACCTAAAGCTGGCACCATGGCAACCATGATCAAAAACATTTCCCAGGAAGCAATGGCAGATATTATTATGCCTGTTGTCAATGATGAAACTGACTCAAGCGTGGAAGCAACCGACTGTCCTGCTACTAGTCTTACCAATTTGACATCCGTGGAGAGTCGAGATGCCAGTACTCCAATAGCATTGGCATCTTCTTCGAACCAAGTTACATCTTGGCGGAGGATAGATCGAAAGAGATCGCCACGCAACCGTTTCGTAAGACGTTCTCCAATCATTTCAAAGACAGACTTTTGGACGGTCTCCGTGATGAACAACAATACTCCGAGCCCATAGAACACGTACGAGTACTCAAGCGATCGGTCAGTCATGTAGTCTGTATCGCTATGGTACCAAATAACAATCATACGGGAAAACACAATCGACAAGAGCGGGAAGATTGCGCCTTTTATAATGCTGGCACTGAAAAAGTTAGCGAATAAAAGAAGAGAGTGTGTTTAGTCGGTACTGAACGCAATTTGGACAAAAGCAAAAAAGTGCAGCACAACGTACCATGAACCGAAGGCGATCCATCCAAATTCTGGTTTTGTGTACTGCCAAACGCGGGTCTTGTTGGCGGCCAGCTGTTTCTTTTTTTCGTTCTCCTTTTTATCTCTGGTTCCAAAAAGAACAGCGAGCAATCCTTTTTTATCCTCCTCGTCTGTCTTCACACTCTTCGTATCAGCAACAGAAGCGTTTTTCTCCTCTGCCGCATCAACTCTACTCTTCATCATTACCGCCTCATTCGCCGTGTCTTCTTCCGTAGGGCCCGTTATATCGTCTACTAGGCCAGCTTCACTCGATCTATGCGTTGTTCCAACCAATGCTCTATAGAAACCTTTTTCGAGATTCATCAGTTCGTCGTGATTTCCCTCTTCGAGAATGACACTCCCGTTGACGGCAGTGGACGTTCCTTCTGGTGAGCCCAGCACAACAATCTTATCGGCATTTCGCACTGTTGAGAGCCGATGCGCAATTACAATGATAGTCCTTCTCTTGGCAGAAGCGTTTTCATCTTTATGTTGGATGAGCTTGTCCAATGCTTGCTGGACCAACTTCTCGCTTTTATTATCAAGCGCAGACGTTGCCTCATCTAAAATCTGAAGAGAGGACGAAGATGATGAGCGTTTGATTAGTAGTGCCTGTCTGAGGAAAGTCGCTTATTCTTCCAAAATTCTCAAACGTACCATTATTGGAGCTTGTCGGAGCACAGCACGCGCAATAGCTACCCGTTGTTTCTGACCACCAGAAAGCCGTCCACCACGAGGACCTACCATTGTCTGGTACCCATCGGGGAATGACATGATAAAATCGTGTGCATTGGCAGATTGAGCGGCTTGCACAATATCTTCAAAGGTTGCATCAGGTTTCCCGTAGCGAATATTGTACTCAATCGTTGTATCAAAAAGGAGCGGTTCCTGACTGACAACACCAATGCATGACCGAAGGTCTCTTACATTGATATCCTTCAAATCTATGTCGTCAAGAAGAATACGACCTTGGGTGGGATCATAAAAGCGTTGGACCAGTTTTGCAATGGTCGATTTTCCGCAGCCACTTTCGCCGACAAGTGCTACCGTTTCTCCTGCCTTGATGGTCAAGTTACAGCCACCAAAGACGACTCCACCTGTATGTTCTGGAACAGTGGCATCATCTGCGTTGGCATATACCGATGCTTCTTGCTCTGCCGTGGACATGTATCGAAAATGAACATTCTCCATGGTGATTTCTCCTTTGACTTTATCAGGCTTTAATCTCTTCTTTGGTTCCGGTGGCGGGTCTCTTGTTGTGTCATGGTGACTCTTGACACTTTTGACTACAAGCTCGTCATCTCCATCTCCAATCAAGGGTTTTCTCTCAATGACAGCCAGCATTTTCGCAGCAGCAACTTTGGCATCGGCCACGGCTTTGACTCCAGGACCAATCTGACCTGCAGAGAAACCACCAATCAAAACACTGAAAAAGACCATCATGACACGTCCTCCAGAAACGCATCCACTCACAACACTAAGACCTAGATCAGAGCCTTGGCTCTGGGTGTAACTACATCCACAATTTGGGCCATTGAGAAATTCAATACTTTCCCAAGGAAGTCCACAGGCACATGTCTCTAAAACTTCAATAGTATCGTTGAGATAGGATTTGCAACCCTCTTCGATAATGGGCCACCAGGGAGACGTTTCGTTCAGAATATTGTCGGGTGCTGGGTGATTCTTCATGGCTTCATCAATGCTATCGGCAATTAGTGTCGAGCCAAACCAGAAACCAACTCCGTACATGATGAAGATTATCAAAAACAAGCAACCTGTAAGGATAGCAGTCCGCGTTCCTTGTCGAATGGCAGCCTTTTCTGAGTCGCCCAATCTGGCATCGTATCGTTTACTCATCTACAAGGATTCAATCCAAAGGAAAACATGTGAGCGGGCAAATATAATGAATATATTACGTTCATTACAAAACGCAAAACGTACAGTAGGTTCGGCGTTCAAAGACATTACAGTCCTGATGTTACTCATGGCTTCATTGGCGATTGTGCTGGCTGTTTCGTAGGCCTCTTTGCCAAACATGCCATCACCTGGGTCGTCCAACAAGTACGAAGATGAGAGAGCGATGAGTACTTCGTAGTGTATTGGTTCGGCACAGCTGTGCGTTCTTGCGACGTACCTGATCCCCACATGAACATGGCTGTGGTAATCAATCCCAAAAATGGAACGCATGTCAGCAACACCAACGTGAGAATGGGTTCAAAATAAAATGCAATGGCAAAGCCAAAAATGAATTGCATGAATCCTTGAAGGGCCTGAACAAACTTCTCGGACAAACCAGACTGGATTGCCATGGCACTGTCCGAAAGCATCATAGTGAGCGATCCAGGTTCGGCGTTATCAAAAAAGGTCATGTCCTGCACCAGGAGACGCTCCAGATACCGCATCCTCCACTTGTTGGCAATACTCGAGGCTGACACACCACACAACCAAAAGCTCATGAAGAAGGTAAAAAATCCTGATCAATCAATTCAACAGTAAGAAAAAGAGTATTGACGTGAGATGCACGGACTTTGTTCATCTAGAACGTCAGGCCAATCGTTTCGGTAGCAACTCTCTCATGTGCGAAACGTACCATAAACTCCCAGAATCGCCATGGCTCTGGTAGCTTTGGAGACCAGTTTCTCCACTTCAACTGGTTCAGCAATGGCATCAATGACCTGTATCAAGTAGTAGCAGTAGTAATAGTAGTGAAATGGGTGAGAGGATGAGAAAGAGTTCACACCAAAGCAGCAGCTATCTATAGTACGTGTCACATTTCAGTATATAAGTAGAAGAAAACCCAACAAACAACAAACTTACATCTCCAAAAACAATGTTAATGGCTGGCATCGTTGCACTACCTGCAATACAAAAGAAAAATCCCACGACGAAAAGGACAACATCATGGGTACTGGCAAACATAAACAATCCACGAAAGGTAGTAGTAGCCGTTGTCGTTGTCGATGTGTTGGTCTGTTTCTTCGTTTGTTGTTTGGTAGCTGCTGTTGCAGCCATTGTTGTATTATTATTATTGCTCGAAGAGAAGACCGAGTTACCATTATCATTATTATTTTGTTTGTTTGTTTGTTCCGGATCGACAAGGTCGACTGCCGTTTCAACTTCGGGCTTGGTATCAGCAACACCTATGTTGCCGATCATGATACTAAACGAATGTTTTTATTTGATACACAATGTTTTGCAAATCTTTCAAACATATATTTTTATTGTGTGTTGCGACAAGTAAAAAAAAAAGAGAGAAAATTGCATCACCTCAACTTGTACCAGTACTACTACTACTAGACTCTAGTAGTAGTAGTAGTCTAGTAGTATTGAATCTGTACCAGTACGCTAGCTAGCTAGCTATGCAGTAGGTACAGTACTGCTGGTGTGGTACTGTACTACTATGCTGCAGCCAGTCATCGAATCTACCTGGTAGCTAGTACTGTAGTAGTCTACTCCGTACCTGGTAGTTATTACAGTAGTAGCAAAAAGTGTTGGTTCTCATTTTTTTTAATGTCATCGTTTTCTGTTCGTGTGGTAGTTCGTGGGTTAGGATTTTAAGTCGTGTGTGTTTATTTCAATCCCTCCGAGACACCCGGCCTAACTATTGTTCTTGATTTGAAATTAAATAATTGTGTCAACGAGTGTTACTGCTGTACTGCAGTACGTACTCCCAGGACGACTCCTCTCGTACGGTACTACTTTTTAGCTACAGAGCTACTGTAGTCTTAATGTCAAGTCAAGCTTAACGATTATTAACAACCACCCGATCAACGATACAACTAGGTCTACGAGCAACGAGCACTTCCATTGACTGACATCGTATTGAACAGAACTTTCCTTCCTGTTTCATTTGTCTACATACGGGACGTAGTATCGAGGCTGTCTCAACAGGTACAGTAGCTAATCATTAGGCGAACTGACGGGACCCATCAAGTCCACCAAAAAGCAGAATTTTAATCAGCGGTGGTTGGTAGGTCGTTCGGTAGGTCGGTCGGTGTGATTTCGCGACGATCAATGGAAAGAAAGTACGGAGCTACAAGGAAGATTTGCTTCACTCAACTTCACCGCACGATCACGTCGATCTAACACTGTGTAGGCACCATCGGTCTCTACGACGACCTACGACGATAATAAGAGGGAAAGAACACACAAACATAGACCAAGAAAGTAGTCTAGAAAAAAAATACACACTCGGTTGTTCTCCCCAAAGTCTGAATTCTAAATTGTATCGAATGCCTTCACAAGCACATACACAGCCCACAGCATAATCAAGGACGGGATACAGCGGACAAACAAAGAGAAAGTTTTGTTGTCCGCTTTTATTATAGTGTCATAGGAGGACATGGAGGATACTAAAAACCAGTCAATCCGTGCGGCTGACAGGTCTGCTGTACTACCTTTTGCAGTGGGAAATTATGTCATTTATACGGGAAAACCCGCACAGATCATTCAAGTACTCGACGTCGATGGAGATAACTGTAACTCGCAGCAGGTGGTCGTTCAACTTGTTAGTCCAGACTCAGGTCAAGCCATCATGGATTTACCAGCATATCTTGTTAAATGGAAAGAAATGAGAAATCCGAAACTGAGTGATCGTTTTCCTTTTTACGAAAATCTATCCAAGGCAAACAAGATTGCACGGTGCCGAAAGAATGATGCAAGGGATGACGGAGATATGCACAAATGGGACCAGCATCCTATCCTTCGTCTTTCCTTCTTCTCTGGTACCACCACCAATACCACAACCAACAAGAACAAGAACAAAAACACTACAGCATTGAAAGTCCCACCTCCTATAAATATTATTTTCTTCCAAGACAATGTCGCAGTAACAATGAATTCCAACAGTCGTCATGCCAAGAATGAAATCGAAAGTATATCATCTTCTCATGCTTACGCTAGAATCAAAACAGCAGAGCCGACTCCTTCTGTAGAGAATAACGATTGCTATTGGGACCAAAAATTCTTTGACAAGGCTGACACAAAACCTTCAGGGGCTATTGTTCCACGTTTCTCAATGAAGAGCAACAACAACCAAGTGGCCCGCAGACGCGTTCACGGCAGATCCAAAACTTCTATGGTTCATAGAGCAGTATTACAGGATCCTGTCGTCATGCCAAAGAATGGTAATAATAATAATAATGTTGGCGCTTTTAAGATTGCTACAACGGCCCGCACATCAGCACAAGTGCTACGCGATGCTAGATACAAGGCCAAGAGTGAATTTCGAAAGGGGAATGCCCAACAGACTAAGCGCCAATCAACGGGTGTTGGTTGGATGCTGCCGGCAGATGGTGTCGCTAGGGTACAGCAGCACACTGCAGAGATTGCAAGGCACAGGCAAGAGATTATTGGTATTGATGACTCGGATGACTGGGATAAAGCAGATGGAATAGGGCATGGGAGTGCATTTTTCAATGCAGATCATCCCACGAAGACGCAAAGGACAGACAAAAACAATTTCGAGGATAATAGACGACTCGCTGCGGACCGGAGTGGGTCTAATATTGTTCACCTTGACGAGATTTTTGATTGTAATAAACATGTTATTGATTTGTGCTCTCTTTCGGACTCGGATGATGAAGTGGAAATAATTGAAGCTCCAAGTGCCATCATGCGTAAACGACTGACCGATTTGGATGATCGGAAACGAAGAATGCGGGCATCAAGGAAAATTGCAAAGGAACACAAGAAGAAGCGCAAGAAGAAGGAACACCAACTGAGGCATGTTGCACCAGTCTCAAAACACGATGCGTTTGGATCCAATGGTTATGACAAGGATGAACCTCCAGAAATGGTTTCTCCGACACTCTGTTTCAGATTATACTCAAATATTACTCCTTGTATCTTAACAAAAGTATCAACAAAGCGCCATGCCACGCTTCAATGCATAGATTTCGCAATGCAGAAACAATCATGGGATTATTGCACCAGTTCATTGTTGGATCTCGCAAGACTGGACCTTTCCTTGCTTGAATCTGATCAGTCAGACTCAGACTCTGAGAGTAGCACTGCATCTGACACACCATCTCATGGTAAGTTCCTTGTTTCCACTGAACATGCGTATGCTTTGCTCCATTATGCCCCCCTCACGCCAAATATAGACATACTCATGCTGGAACCACTGCAAGCCATGTGGACCAACAGGGAAACAGAATTGTTTCATAAACATGATCTCGACAAGGCCTTTAATCTCAAAGAGTTTAGAGCTATGTGGGCTATGTCAGAGGGTAAGTAGCTGTCATTGTTGCTTTGAAGTCTCATTGATCGCGTCACAAACTGCAAATCTAAACACACTGTCCGTGGTGCATTTCTAGGAGGCGTGGGAGAGATAACGTACTACATTGAGCGGAACTACTTTCGAGGGAAAGTTCAGCATGATAAGCAGTACGGTAGAATTCTTCCTTTAGGCATGAAGGTAAGTACTTGATATGGCTTGCATAGATTTTTACACGCTTTCTCTTTTTGATCGTTTTTCTATCTTTTGCGCATCGGCCTGTCCTGGTAGAGGATATTTAAGTTTGTCCAGGAAAAGAATCGAAAGTATCGGAAGTGTTTCCTTGATATTGGGCATGGTATTGGAAACACGTGTTTACAAGCTGCTTATACCTTTGGGTGGGACGCCCGGGGCATTGAAATTTTAAAAGATAGCAACGAATGGGCAAAAAAATTTCAAAAAAAACTAGAGGAACTGTTCGCTATTCATGAGAAAAGAGGGTCAACGTTCAAACCTGGAAAGGTGGAGTTGAAGGTTGGAAATTTGCTGGATCCCAATCTAAAAACATTCCTGGTCGAAGGAGTGGATGTGGTGTTTTTCAATAACTTCAGTAAGCCAAAATGTCTGTTATCAGGTGTTTCATGCTGAACTTCTATTCTCACATCATTTATGGTGAAAACTCTTAGATGGTGTTTTCAGTGGAGAGAGAGGCGCTGCAAACATTGACAGGCATGTTGCTGGCTTGTTTGGCTTGATGAAGCCAGGGACCATTATGATAACGCTGCACCGATTGATGAGTGACATAGGTTTGTCGGATGAGGAGACCGAAGAATATCGGCAGAAACGAAATTTACCAATGGGTAATGCTGATTCCAGTTTCTTCAAGTACCAAAGGGTCAATCTGGGAAAACGGCACGAAACAACATCCTGGTCTGAAGGTAAGAATTAATGACTTCCTATTGAATTAGCTAATTTCTTGTTTTCTTCGCTGAGACACATTGGATTCTTCTTTGTCTTTCTTTTACAGGCAACCGCAGCATCAAAGAAGACCTTTTTGGACATGTCTACACACGGCTGGAACAAGCACGATTCGGTAGGCCTGCTATGAAATACTGCAATAACAATCAATGCCCTTTAGCCAAGGGATGCATCCCTTTTGAAGCAGTAACATATGATGAACAGAATAGTGCACCTGTGATTGCTAGTTGCACGTTATGCAACGTGCGCGACAAGATACCGCGCAAACTGAACTAGTCAAGGATTGTGCTAAATAAATATGCAAGTTTCATTCACTCTACTTTTTCCGAACCAGAAGCCAGTACTTCGCCCACCAATTCTGTGGGTCGTAAGACTTCTCCAAGAATCCAACTTGATACCCCGGCATTGCTTCTGCATTTGTAGAGTGGTTCTTTTGATCCGACAAATCACTGATAAACGCATTCGTTTCTTGGGATTATTTTGTGAAAAGAAATACCGGTGAGACGTTGAATGGCAAAGTGGACTGATATGAGATCTTCAATAATAAACTTACCAACATGCATGAAGACACTGCCCGCCTGTAGTAAATTCGGAACAACACCCCAGCCAAAAAAGATGATAGCACCCCCAGCTTTCAAAACTCCTTGTTCAGGATCAAATTCCTTTGAGGGAATAGAATAACATGGCGAGCCACCCTCCACCAGCTTGGTGGACTTAACTTGAATTGAATTTCCTGTTCCATTAATGATGCCAGCAGCAATGCAACGGCGTGAGCTCAGTCCAGAGAAGACTTGTCCCCAGCAACTTATCTGTTTTGTAGAGTTAGTGAAAGGCAAGGGCATCGGTGAGCTCTAACCTCGCGTCGTCAAAAATGTGCTAAAGGAGCCAAAGTAATCTTACCAGTGTCCACGCCTCTTCATCAAGATTCTTCAAAAACGAAGCTGATTCACTTCCCATCACCTTGACCCTCGCAAAACATTGCTCGATGAGATCAATTTCATCTTTGATAGTACTGCTCATGCGCTTTTTTTGATTGTTGCAGCTGCCGAAGACATGATTTACCTGGCGCTTCTTGATGCCCGGGATCTGGTGCCGAGAGAGGCTTTCGTGCTGGTAATTGAGTAAAGATATGTTCAAGTCAGCAAGATCGCTTGATGAGTTTCCCTAAAACGAGGAAGCAGGAAAGAGATGCTGGGTGTGTTAGAAAGAAGACAGGATGGTAAGCTCGCCACTCGAATCTGCACACAAAGAATGAGCCACACACCATTTTCCATTGCTGCATCGCAAGCAAATCGTGAAGCTCAGCTGACTCTGCCTTATCAGCAACCTGAAAAATGTAGGTTTTCAGACCTGTTTGACTAAACACTACGACTCGCATCTTTCCCTCTGACATTCCAAAGTGGCTAATTTCTTCCCAGCTCACGCACCACGGCTCTCTTGTTCGACGGTCAATGGCCCAAAGACACTGTTCGCTCGCAATTATGAGGTGACTTGGAATATTCACGTGCCCAATATAGACATCTTCCACAGATTCACCTCCAGTAACAATTTTCTGTGCCTTAGCTGCGCGTTCATCGTAGGGGAGCAACCGAACACAATTCTTCTTCTCTGCGGATCGACTTGGAAGCGCCCGTCGCAGCCTCTTAGGGATTTTTGGTAGCACCTGTTTGTTGCTTGCATTATCCGAAACGTGATTCATCACCAAGACCGCAGCATCGCCAAATCCAACCTACATATTACGGTGAGCAGGAAGAGTATTGGTTGCGTCGTTAGATCGTAAGACCCTGTAGACATCACTCACAGCGTACGCACTGTTACAGCTTCACGAGCGACAAGCAACCAGGCAACTCATATCGGTGATCGTTCTAGACATTGATACGGTCAATCACTTACCAGGGGTTTCACAATAGCTCCAACACAGGCCTTTCCGACACCTTTGACAAAGCCTACTGGGCCATGCTTTGAAGCGTACATGGTAGGTTGTTCAACAATCCCCATGGCCCCTGACTTTAGACCACGTGCTACGCTGGCACCAGCGAGGTACAAAGAGTCGCCGAACGTCCTGTTGGTTATACCTCGAGACATAGCATCAGTTAACATGCGTTGGTGAGCTCTTCGTTCTTCCTGAAAGTCTTCATCAGCTGTCAGAGCGGCGAGGTTACCATTGACAACGTCTGCAACATTGGCAGAGCCTCTAACAACCCCAACAAAGACGCCCCTGGCCAGACTTTGGGTTCCAGCTTCAAGGCCCTCGATGAACTGCTTAGGACCGTGGACAGCACCTTGAATAGGTTCATAAAAGAAATCTCTCACACCAGATCCTACATTTGAGATAAAGTCAGCAGGCGCACCGAGAATAGCCAAACTACCAACAATACCAAAAATTTGCTTTGTCAACTGCGAGGAGTAGTGTGTCGCAATTACTCTCAACAGAGCTTGTGGAGCTTCGAACACGTGGCTCACTACGAATGATGTGAAGGTGAGAGGGGCGTCTGCAATACTTGCCATACCTCGAATGAATTGAAATATCATCATGCTTTGTGAACCTGGATTCCATTCCATGTATTCCTGTGTAAATGTGAAGGCAAGACGAACAGGGTGCAGATGGAGCTGTTCAAAGTAAATGCGTCCCGAATTGGCGGCGTGAGTCATCTTTTCGATTCCTCTCGGAGTTCTACGGTCGGGTGTCGAGAAATTCTTTCCCATAGTTTGAGTAAGATGAGATACCCAGTCTGGCGGCTTGTCGTGTTCTTTGAGCTCTTCTTGCATAATCTTGAGAGGCTCAATGAACTCCGCGATTTTCTCTGCCGTCCTATATGAACAAAGGAGGAGCGGCCAAATAAAAGGAATTGAGATCAACTACTGTACGATTCTCGACCAAAAAAACAACTTCAAAAGCACATACCTTCTATCCAAAAAGATGTGAATCTCAAGAACGCGAATGGCAGCATAACGGAAAACCAGAGTCGTACTCTCTTGTTGCAATCTTCTCACAGCAGACATGTGAAGAAAAGGTTCGTTCGCGTCTAATTTCGGGCAAAATATCTTTTGACAGCACAAGAACAAAAGTTGAGACAAAATATAACATGCGCAAAATTGTTCCAAAAGATCGAACGCAAACCAAGGCTGCCTTACAAGTACTGGATGAATGGACTTGTTGACAAGATTGTCAACTTGAAATGACGCCACGAGACATTCAAATTCATGATATCCTTCCCGGTTTTGAGAAAAACTAAACATAATTTTGTCGAGTTGCACCAGTAAGATCTCGCGCCCGTGACAGTCAGCGTCAGCATTATCGATAACACTGATTATGGCTGCCGGAGTTTCAATCCGCAAACTGAATGCGACCTCTTCATCTTCAGCCTCACCTGTGTCCTCGATCAAGTCTCCAACAATACCAGCTTTCAACATAGAATAATTCTCCACGCCTTGACGTCGTAAAACCTTGGTCGGCAGGCTGGCATATAAAGGGTGCGAAAACTCAAAGAATTCAATAACTTTGGTGGAGTGTTCTGCATTGATCTGACAACAAATTTCCTTCTTGCCGAATTTAAGGGTCGTGAGGGACCCCATGGCATCAACCTCTAGAAAAGCTTTTGTCGCGCGATCATCAAATTTATGAGAGCCATTCGCAACGCAAGTCCATTCCAAAATATGGGGTTTCTCTGGATCGTCGAAGCCGAAACACGACACCCCTCCGCTTGACACTACCCAGACGAATTCTTCAATTCGATGAATGCCCAACAGAGACCTTATCATCGGACCTACTTCTGAACCACATTCATAACCACCGCGATGTTTTCCAGAAGAGCACCCTCCAGGGAATGGCTCGACGGCGAGGACATCGTTACCATCATCAAGCTGGGACGGCTCGTCCTGCAACGGCTGACGACAAAGAATTGTATGAAGCGTTTGATTTCGAAGAATGTATAAAGGATTGGACTTCTCATTTGCGGACCAAATGACAATAACGACCGCCGACGACTGATCCTTCGTGGCCAATCGTACTTCTGCCTGAACAACCATGGGTTTTGAGGACAATGAATTATTTGTTGGAAGTCGCATAGACGTAATTCCGATTTTGTCAACTTGGATGCAACCGTTAGTCCAACACCTTTCGTATTTCCCATTGTCTCGTTCTTCGCTACTGGGGGCACCCAGATGGATTTTTGAAGATCCAGACTGTTTTTCCCAATGCAACGGAACTGATGACTGCGACGGGATAATTGTCTCGCTTTCCAGGCAACCAGCTTGAGCCACCACGAGCTCTCGATGAAGAAGATTAACAATCTGAAAGCGCGGGCATAGAGTGATCAACTTGGTCCGAGCAAACAATCCTGGGCATACGGTGACACTAATAGCCAGTTCGAAGCGGCGCGGGCCACCAAGCTCCTGAAAAGCAACAATCAAAGTCAAAATAGTTAGGAACGTGCCTGAAAAGCAGTGGCAAAACAGAAAAAATCCATTTTCATACCTCAACCGAGAATACCGTCTTTGGGATAACATTGGAAACATCCATGGGATAGACCCATTTTGATCGAATATTTTGCTTTCCCTTTTGGTACCTATCGTCGCCAGCTCCGCTTTCAATAGACAGAGCAAACTTTTCTCTGAGAGAAAAATACAAGGACATTCCACTCATACCAATCGACCATTGGTGGCCTTGAACTTTCATGTCACTTTGTATGTCGGGGTCTCGAGCCTCTTCTCGCAACAAATGAGATCTTCGAGATGTTTCGCTGTCCGGAATAGTTCCAAGTAAGTCACTAAAACCTTCACAAAACCTACAGCCGAAGCCTGTCTTGTCCAGGATCCAGTATTGAGAATACACGCGTACAGTGGGAGAGTGACCGGCTTCTACACTGATGACAAGCACGAGAGGGTCCCCAACTTTTCCAGTCCGTTCAAAATGAACCATGCTCTTAAATTCTTCTGCATAATCGGAATCAGACTTGTTGGAATTAATATGCCAATCCTCCTCTTCTTCAGAGGGACGCCAAGTGTGCGATTTTGCATTGCGATTCACGATTCGCTGCCAAGGAGACCATCGATAGCCGGGCACCCTCAACGAAATATGCGGCTTTGCTACTGGGTCAACAGCTGCGCACTTTCCCTCTTGGCCACTTGCAATTTGAAGATTCTCTGCGTTGCCAATTCTCTTTCCGTTGTTGCCAATAACAGGTCTCGAGTCTTCGAATTTCTTGTTGGATGCTCCTCGCAAAACCTCGCCTAGCTGACACTCAAGCTGGCAAGGTAGCAAATTGATGATTCTCATTACAGGTTCCACACCAATATCCACAGTACCTTTATCAGCTTTTATGTGAACGAGAAAGTGCAAGGTGGTACTGGAAACGTCCTGGAGGTGAATCGTTGTTCTCACGTAAGTAGTGGAATTGGGACTCGTTGGAAGGATCATGACGCGGTCGCTTTTGGCAAAATCGTCGATTGAAGAGCTGTCGTTTGTGCCGAGTCTTCTGGCCAGTCTGACATACGCAGCAGACGCCAACGCCACTGGTACGCAGAGCGAATCACCAGGATCCGCTCTCCCTACTTTCACATCTTTCTCCCAGGACGAACTGTAGAGAAAAAAGGTCAGTGAAAGAGAAGTGTGATTGTAAAAGGCCAACGGGCTTCTCACTCTTATTGAGTAGTTGCCAGTTTGGTCTCTGGATGTCTCCCATACAAATTTGAGCGGCCGATAAGGATCATCCAGCTTCGGCGGCTTGACCATTCGTGTTCTTGTCCACCTTCTTCTGCGACAAGAATCGCCGCGCTGATAAAATCGTCGGTCTCTTGTGAAGGTCTCAAAGTCCTGTTCGTATTCCCACCCATCGGCATCCGTGGATTCTCCAAATTTGCCACTAAGATCTGCAGTCCAATCATTGACCCAAATCCAGTTGCTGTCGGGTAACATTACCCTTTCACGGGCCATCCGAAGAATGCACGTCATATCTGTCCACTCTGGCGAGTCATTCTTAAGATATGGTCGTAACCAATTGCTTTTGTGTGGCGCACGTGCCACTGCAGACTTCCGGTCAAATAATTCAGTGTTCGAGGCGCGTCGCATCACTTCTTCAGAACAGCCTTCGGAGTCCTTATGGTCGACAGGCGCTTCGCTGCCTAAATAATGGGTAAAATCAATGACGTTGTCGTTGATTTCATCTTCAGGAGACCAGACGCTGGAGGACAGTAAGTCCCTTCCCTTTTGAAGGCTGAAAACATCAACCGTGCTACTTCGTAGTCGCTGTAACTGGAAACACCATTCAATGACGGGCTCAGCATTGTAATACGCAAAATCAGAAATAAAATCGTTGCGGGTGTAGTCACTCTGGACAGTCTCAGGGCTTGCTCTGCCTCCTTTGCCTCGCCAACTACTGCTTTTTTTGTTTGCAAGAGAAACTAGCGGATCAAACGTTCGGATGAAGTTGGCATGACCAGGAGGCGAATAAATAGGAAGATCATCGACAGAATGTCTTTCACCAACTGCTTGAATGCTGGATGGCGCGAGTCGCAATGATAATTTAGTGGGGATTTCTGCTCGTTTGCCGCCTTTGTAAGGCACATTCGACATGATCGAATCCAGCGACACTGTGGCCCCGTCTTTTACAAAGCCTGGCTCAGGGATATCGAAACGGACTGTGCTTGCTGGCGCCCTCTGCACCTGCGACACAGATCCTGGCGGTGTGATGTACATGTCAAAGCCAGTCCTATTTTCAATCTCGACCACATGCGATTCTGTTGCCCTCCGAAGCCCCACTGTTGAGAGCACTTTTGGTGTCAATGCTTTTTCTGCCGAGTCAACAGAGTTTTTCGTATCTTCCTCCTTTCTACTTCTCAAAATATCAAAGTCCATTTCAGCAAAATCTCTGAGAAAGATGCCAGTCAAATTCAAATAGAAAGGTCCCGAGGGAGTCAATTTCAGTAAAAGTTCATTTGGCATTTGTTCTACAGCCAGAATAATATCAACCGGTTCTAGAGCATACTCCCAATCGGCCACTTCAGAATTGTAAAAATTCACACCGAGCGATGCATGACACTCTCCCGACATGGCAGACATGCAGCCCTCTAGTCGCCATTTCAATTGGCGAACATTAAAATCCAGCAATTCTGTCGCTCCATACTTAGACCGATATGCTCTCAGCAAAACAAATGAAAAAGTATGAATCTCTGCTCGAATACGAGTGGCAATTCCTGTACCTTTCTTTTGGTAGCGGATCATTGATAGGGCCGAGCGTTTTCTTCTCAGTCTCGCAGAGGGATCTTCGGATTGACCATTGAAGTCGAACGATCGCAAACGTTCTAACATTTTCTTTGTGATACTCAATAGGATCATCATATCATTCGGAGTCAAGCATGATTTAAGTGTCTCACAGTCTAACGAAACGTCTTGAGATACAACCGCTCCAAGGTTCTCCGTGGCATACACAACTCGAAACTCGGCTCCTGTTGGACCGATCATTGGAGGGGCCACAGATGACGGCACCCGCTCGAATTGGGTATTTACGGATGCTGCAAGGTTCTCGAGGCTGGCATGTAGGATCTTCTTACCGGTTCCATCCTGACATTCGATGGACTGAAACATGATAAGAGCATTGGAAGAGACCTGGATAACAGCAAAGGACTTGTTACCCGCAATTTTTTTCTTCCTTGGTGACCGCTTTCCTGTCAAAGCCAAAGTTGGCCGGCCAGCTAATAGAGTGCTTTCACGGATCGTTACTTTGAAAAGAATACTGGAATCAGTGTGGATTTCGCTTTCTTGTCCAATTGTTGACGAGGTTTCAGTGTGAGCTTCAGAGTTAGCAGGTGATGGAGGTCTATCTGACAGACTTTGCTGAAGAAGGCTCTGGCTTTCCTGTTGGGAAGTATCCATACTGGAAGCGCCAAAACGATCGCGTTTGCGAGCTTTTCTGCCCTCCTCGTGCACCTTGCGTTCCATCTCCTTTGTCATGAGTTGAACGAGCTCAATAATTCGCTTCAAACCTTTCAAAAAGTCCTTTAGAGTTGTTGGAGTAACTCTCACGACAACAGAATCGATGTCGATCTCAACCTCATCCAAATGAGCAAGTCCATCGTGAAACAAGGACGCAGAAATTATATCTCTCCGCTCTGATTTGCCTGGCTCGCTGGGTGCTGTTGCCGTTTCTATCTTTTTACTTAGAGCTTGCCAGCTGTTGCCTTTTTTAGATTTTAGCTGTGGCGCGATGCCGGTCTCAGGAGCACTCAAGCCCCGTAATATACAATAATGAGATTCATCGACTTCGTGCCTAGATTTCATAGGGACAAATTCAGATGAGTCTCGAAGTTGGACAATTGAAATATCTTTCAGCTGAAAGCCCATAGTTGATGAATCATTCACTTTGGATCGCCGCGCCCATATTCCAAAGACTTCGACCACATAAACCCTCGTCGGTGGGGATAAGTCAATTAAAGAAATGCTCTCCAAGGAGGTTAGACTCTTGTCGTCGGGGAAAGTCGTTGGACCTTGCTTGGAGTGTCCCTCCAAAGCGAGTTCAATCTTTTCCACGGAAATTGTCAAGGTTTGCGGAATCGATCCACTTCTGGCAAAATCTACACTCCCGGGTTGTCTTTCTTCTTTACAGAGATTCTCATTTCCTCGCTTTGACGCCTTTTTAAAGTTTTCCTTCTTTGAGCTAGTCGCTCGGCTCCGCATGATAAGAACCGCTTGCCCATACCACTTCCCAATCGATCTGGCCACACCCTCCGCATCTACAAGATTCAAAGATATCGGGCTGATTTTCACATCAACTTTTCTGACAAGGGTAGCTCCAGTGCCACCAAGACTATTAAAATCCAGCGTGCTTCTTTCCGAGACTTCTTCGTCTCGCGCCAGACAAGAAACGTGAAATGGACGCACAATTGACGTTTCTGGATCGGCTTCCAGGCTCGCATGCGGGAACTGGGCAGTCTCACGAAGTCGAGCCAGCGCTCGACGTTTCAAATAGTGAACCTGTAAATTATCTGCATTCAACTTCCAATTCATATTTGTTTGTCCCTCGCCTTTCATCGCTGATAGCTTGAAATTTCCTGAGTCCAAATAGAGCGCCCCTTCCAAGCCACTGGATGAAATTGGCAGCCACGCTTTCGGAGCAGCAATATTGACGTACAGCGCTAAAGTTGCAGGAGACAATAAAGCCAGCTGCGCTTTTCGTGCTAACGGTGTTGCGGCATTTCTCAAGCGAGAGGAAAGGTCCATCTTGTCAAGTGATGGATCGGAAAAGAACTCTCCTACAGCATCTGCACAAAGACTTGTCCACACCAGAGTTGCAGGATGCGCTGTTATACTCAGTTTGAACGATCCTTGCTCTTGTGCCGCCGCTACACGACATACTACTCCAGGGGGAGGAAGCTCTTTGAAATTCTCAACTTCAAGTAGATCGGGCCCTACGACGCATGAGGAATCACGATACTTCGACATGATCACCGGAGATTTGCGTGCCTCATCTTCAAGCCTAGCATCTGTGCTGTCGAGATCAGAAAACATGTCCTCTTCTACGGGTCGGACAATGAGAACTTGCTTTCCCATGCTGCTACTTCGATTTTCAACGTGGTCCATGCCACAGTCTCTCACCTCACATTGCGTGACATCGAACAAAAAATCCCTTTTTCCTCGCCCGAATGATCTCGCAATGCCACTGGTTCGTAGAGACAACCTGAAAATAGGAACATCGCCTGCTGCGCGCAGTATGGTTAGATTAGCTGCCGCGTCAGCAAGCTTAAAGGCAATAAACCAAACTTTGCTGCCCAGCCGCAACGTCATTGCATCTAACAATGATAACGGCCTTCCCGTGATCACCGATTCTGTATCGAACCCAGCAATGGATTTTGCGCTCTTGTCTGCTAAAGGCTGCAGCATAGAGGACATGTATTCGTTGGGCTCGACGCTACTCCAGCTTTGCTGCACCTTGCGTTTCCATTTGCTGCTACCAAAAATCTTCAGTCGGCCAAAACCTTTCTTACCCCGCGAAGTTTTCGAAATTTCATTCTCCCTGAGGATTGAATCCGCATTCGTTTGTAAATTGTAAAAGCGCCGTAGAGCCAGAAGATGAAAGGCCAGTAAAGCTTCCACGGGAAGTAATTCCTCTATTGTCAACAACTCGGTGCTCTCTTCGAGTGTTAATCCACCGTGAAAGCCTGCTCCAACAGAAGCATTTGTAAGCTTTTTAACAACAAGTTCAATGTATTTGTTTCTCTTTTGCACAATCTGCAACACATCCGACCAAGGGCGCCAATTTGGCCGAGATGTTACACAACCAATTGCATATGACCACCATGCTCTTGGACTTTCCTGAACGGAAACTTTTGGTCGTTGTCGTAGCATCGTATCGAATCGCTGTTGCGACAACATGGCATTCTTCAGAGACTGGTATTGTACATACTGATGAGGTCGTACTTTCAGATCGAGTTGAAAAGGAAGAAAAACTGCCGAGCACGAAATGGGACCCGGCAACGTTCTATCGCTGGTCTTGATCCGTACTTGAGCTGACACTGAGTCGCAGATATACTGATGTGGTTGCGAGGATATTTCATGGCTGTTTGTTTCCTCTGATGATTGTGGCATTGACAGTGATGCTCGAATGGTCTTTCCGATTTCTTGCTGTTGTACTAAGGCATCCATGGCTGCAGAAATGCGTGACTGCAATTTTTCTGGAGACAATTTTTGTAGATTTCCGGTAAACACATCAGTTTCCGATAGTAATATAGGTGGATGGTCATCCCAATACATTTTGAGATTGTTCACAGAGGCAATTTTGTTGTTGCGTGCAACATACTCGTTTGGGCCCAAGTGATCTTCTTTGGATTGTCTATTGTGCAAGGAGCTGCGCCCGAATTTAACTGAACTTTGCGTCCCTTTGCTAAATTTTTCATGACTACCAATGTCCCAATTTTCATTGGCTGTTCTGAGGACGAGGCTATCCAGTGTAAAGCCAAACGAAAAGGTACGCTGATCAGCTGGCAGTTTAGTTGATGAAATCTTGCGAGATGTTGTGGGTGACCCGTTGTTAAAAGACTTCTGATGGTCTGGATGGCAAAAGTCTAGACCCCCTTCCGACACTTCGCATCGAATGTGAACGTCCGTCATCGTTGCCTCCATGTTCCGAAGAGCTTTTTCTCGTAGCTTGACTTTCCAGTCTCGGGGAAGCTCGGGCAGGTTATCAGCTGAAAAGGCAAAGTCTTTGGAGTTTTTCTCTTCGCCGTCCAACGACTCAGTGCTTGTAAAAATGGAGGAGGAGTCCATATTGTTCAAATCAGACACTAAAGAGTTAATGATAGCATCGTCGTCGTCTTCCCAACCCTTGGTGCCGGAATTTCTCTTTTTGCTTTTGCTTCTTCGCAGTTCTCGTTCGACCTCTTTGACGGCTCGTCTAATCTTTCGGGACGGTGGTCCTTCCCCTGGTATTCTTCCAGAGAAATAGTTCCTCTCGAATCTGGCCAAGACAGAACGCTTGGCCCGTGTTCGCAGTGTGCACCTAGGGTCTAGTTGGGTCCCTGCTCCGTAGATTGTCGTGGCTGTTGAAGGCATCAGTGGCACACAAACCAGATGCACTCCTTGAACCTCGAAACGTGTGGGTTCCTTTTCTAAATTCTTCCAAGGCACAGAAATCTTGACAGACCGAGCCGAACAACTGAGAATGCCAAAGCCTGACAGGCCAACAGCTCCAAGCACGTGGCTGCCAATCAAGTCTCCGTCCAACTGCACATTTTCCAGTCTGATTTTGCCACTGATTGCCGCAATCTTGAGTTTATCGTTGCTCATATTCAAGACATACTCGCCCATCACCTCCTCAATTGCCTGGATGATTGCTTGCTTCGCCATGTTGATTTTGGATGCAGCAGGCAGTGGTCGAGCTCTGTCCAGTAAGGTCGACGAAAAGAATGAAGCAGTGCTGCACACCTATCAGTACAAATATATATGTGATATTTGGGCTCGGTAGATTTTCGAAGAATGGTGATCGTCTGCAGACAAAAACTTCACTTCCAATTAGCGTATCTGGTGTTGATCATATCCGGTGCTAAGTGCTAAGTGGGCAGGGCCGGTACGAGTTGATGAGTTGTTGTTACTAACAGCAATTAGTAATACTCCATAAATCTACACGGAAAAGTTAATAAAGTATTGGAAGTGTTTTCTTGATGATGATGATACGATGAGCATTGGTTTGTTGTTTCTATTATTTTTATTTTCAAACCGATTGGCTCGACCCTGTCAAGTCGTGACATCGTCGTCAGCCAAAATACTAGTTGCCCGGGTGTCCTGGATATATTCAACAGGCTTTCCTTGAGAAAGTTTGGCGTCGTTGCATGTCGTATCCACTCTGATGACGGCAACCCCCCCGGGGACATGCCAGAGCAGACAACAAGGAGCACAAGAAGGAGATTCTACAGGGAGAACCGATGCCTTCTCTTTCCACGTTGTCGCAACCACGGAACGATAATGGGGTTTTGGGCTCTGCCATTCCCGCGATCTCGTTGCCGCGGAAAGGTACGATGATGCCAGGGAAAAATCTGCTGGAAGCAGTTTGGTCAACACGTCAACACAGGCTCCCGATACCGAGCATCAACATTCGATTTTCTTTTCTTCCCATTCAATGACTGTTTCTTGTATACATCTCAATATTTTACTTAAAATGAACTGCATACTCTGCATAGTTTTCGTCATGACTTCGAACGAAGAGAATCTTGAAAGAACTGCTTTCTATTTCTCATTGTCTCTAGGATGCTTTTGGTTGTACATGGCCTGCCTCATGGCGCTACTGATGAAAGCTCCTCCATCGATATGTCCGGTAAAGAATCGTCCCGAGTGATCATCGAGCAAAAAACATCCAAAGCGTCCATGCCCTTCTTTCAAACCCAATCGTTCCAGAGTTCCAGTCAGAACCGGACTCAGCTTGTCTTCTACAAAGCCTCCTTTTTTAACCATCTTGTACTTGTGACCAAAAACGAAGTCACGATAGTGTGCCGTCTCGGCAATATGAACGTTGTCGTACCAAAATGTAACTACAGAGACGAAGAAGGATTGAATAGAAACCATGTGAGAGGGAAACTAGGGATTTGCAACAAAGGACCATCGTAAATAGACAGATTTACGTCCCCAAAACGAAAGCATACCTGGCGTCAGCGATAGCTGGTGCTTTGTTGGGTCTGTAGGAGGGTTGGACCTCAACCAGTCCTGGTACGCTTCATTTTGCTTGCTTCCCTTATATTTTTCTTCGAGCGCAAAGATACTGTTCCGAACTTTTGCATTGTCGGTAGTTATTTGCTTTGCCGATTCTCCATCAGGGCCGTAGATTTTTCGATCTAAATTTAGCTCTGGCAATCGCAGTATCATGTCATCAAATTCTTGGTGATACAGCTTACCATATTTTCCAATAAAGAGGTCTCGGTAGAGCAAATTACTACGCATAGAAATTGTCACGTATTTGATGTATCGGTGGCGCCACATGGCTTGCATGGTTTCAAACATGGGTGTGGGACGCATAAATGTCCGATCGTGCTGAATGACGCAAACGTACGGCGTCGTGACACAGTGCCGCAGAGCATGCCGCAAGGCAAACCCGTATCCGTGACGAGAATTTAATTCTTCTACGTGCGTATCAGCTAGCGGAGAATCGTCATCATGAGCAGCGGCATTGGCACAGAGGACTCGTAGGGCGGCTTTGAATTTGTCGTAATTTTCCTCTTGAGTTTCCGAAACGATCCCGTTCCGCATGGCTTGTTTGGCATTGACGTGTCGACGCGATACAGTTGCTGTTTCGTTATCAATTCGCCGACATCCATCGCACACAATAACTTTGCGACACTTGACGGCAAAGTCATGTCCTGCCATTTTAAAGGTATCAAAGGTCTTTTCAATTACTTCAGTCGAAGGATTGGACTTGATGGGTGACGTTGTGACAATGATCGTCAAAACTTGTTCCAGTGGAGGCATGGGAAGATCACACTGCGATGTTTCTGGCTTTCCCATGAACCCAAATGCATCATAATCGATCCCACCATGAATGTCACTTTCACCATCCGCTGTTTGTTCATCCTTTGTGCTGTCGCTGTTATGATTATTATTGCTAGTCTTTTCTGTTGCCATAGATTCGGGTGGTGGTAGATTGTAAAATTTGAGAATCAAAAAGGCTGTGGTATGATCCGTAGCAGCAGTGGTAGTAGCAGTAGTAGAATCGGTACCCTTGTTGCTCTTGATATTTTTGGTATCTGCCGCCGCCGCCGCCACTAGCTTACACGACAACGCCGAGATACGACTGCGCCAATTCCACAACGAATCTCCCGTTTGTAACAGCAAGGTTTGTGGTTCAAGCAGTATATCGTTCCAATGATTGGGAGTTTCCAAATCAAAACAGGTAGGATGCCGGCGTTTAGGTTTGTTCCAGTGTTTGGCGGCCGATCCACGCAATGGCATTTGTGCCACAAAATAAGAACAAGAGCCATCAACGACTTTACTACTACTATTACTAGAGGACAGAGAACTGGGTGTTTCAAAGCTCGTCACAATTCCGTTGTAACCGTTGAACCCATACTGTGTCACTTTGAGGGTTTGTTGGGGTGAATGTTCTTCCACAGAAACGTGTTGGGGCCAGTAGCCTGTGCGATGATGAAAGCGTTCTACGAGACGTTGCAACATTACTGGCATGGTTGTATTCTTGCAGTCGTCGCCAACACCACCACCACAATCTAATTGTTGTCGATTTGATGATGATGATGATGATGATGACGATGACGATGATGGTGGTGGTGGTGGAATGTGACTGTACCGTTGGACTCGTCGTCGCTGTTCAAAACCTTCCCAACTCAGGTTTCCTTCAGCATGAATATCTTGGATCAATTGATCGGCTTCTAATTCCGAAAGCAAATTCTTGTGCACCGACAAACCGTCTATAGGAGGACAATTGACGTTGGAAACTTGTAGCTCGTGTTGCGGCAGAACGTTTTCGTTGAAAGAGGAAGCACTACTGGTGCAGGTGGCTGGTATTGATGATTCCTTTGTTATTCCCCAGTCAGACCAATGAAAATGCGCTTCATCTTTGCTAAAGAATTTGGCCTCGGACGTGAGTGTCATATTGTTGCTCTTTCCCTTTTTGTGTGCAGGTGATTGATTACGAAGCACGTTAGCATGTGTGTCTCATGGGAGAACTTCTGATACTGTAGTAGAAGCTTGAAAGCTTGACTTTTTTTTTGTCATCAATAATCAACGGCGTCGGATGAAAAACAAAAACAAAAACTTCGAAGCAGACATTTTTTTTGAAAAATGAAGGGTGTGGGATACTGATCTGTCGAAGCAGGAGCAAAGTGATGTGGAGTGAGTTTTTCTATGGAAAAATTTCAGCCTGCTGCTAAGGAGTATTCCATTCAGTGATGAGTATGAAGGTGGATATGATGCTATGAACTCACCACGGGTAGGTCTATCTCGGCGTCCATAGCTGCTAGCTAGAGTAGCTAGAGTACGCAACATTAGCACTCTTCTTACTGTAACTATTCTAGTACAGTACTGGAATACAGTACCTATTTGGATTGCTGGCTAGCTCGTAGCTTTGTTTTTGACTCCATTGTAATACTACAATAAATAAATCAAACACCACTGTCACTAGCATTTTTAGTCATCAGCTGTACCCCCTTCATTGGGGTTGAGTTCAATGTCGTCACCCTCGGCACCCCGCACTTCCAGATCCTCTCCATATTGAACAGCATGATCCACCGTAATGAGGACATGGTCAATACTCTCTTCATCGTTGATGTTGAGTGGCACGAAACCAACCATTGTGTAGTCATCCAAGAGCCCACAAATGGACTCTGTCAGTTTGTGCCGTTTCCGTCGTCTGGCTTCCAATTTTCGCTGATGCGCCATTTCTTCTTCCAGTTGCTTTTGGTTTTTGTCGTTCACTTCTTCGTTATTGCTGCTATTGTTGCTGTTGGTAGTGTAACTAGTCATGGTATTTTCCGTATCAAATCCTAAGTCATTGGCACCATAGATATCAATTCCATCATCCAAGTCCTCCCTCATTATGGACGCCATATTTCTCGGCCGAGCAAACAAACTGGTCCGATCCTGTTCCATATCCCAGAGCTGGGATGCTGTTTGTAGATTGAGTATAGCTTCAATATCTCGTTCCGGCAACAAGTCTCCTTTGGTCAAAACATTGATATGGGGTAGTTCCAGGGCAATCATGGCAGAAAGCGCCAGCAGTTGGCCCGAAATCAATTTTTGGGCATCGCACATAAAGGTAGAATCGACGCAAAATACGCTAACCATACACCCAGGTGTGAATCCCCATTGATTGGCCATTCGATCCAATATTGCTCGCATAATGGGGACATGAGTGTACAGTTCGATTTGACCAGGACAATCGACGATCCAGTAATCTTCCATGTTGCCATCGCATCCCTGTGGTTCCATCTGTTCTTGCAACCAACTCAGATTGTTCAGCAAGTATTCCATACAGTATATCAGACCTCCATTCGGTCCCAAGCCTAATTCTTCCATGACATCTTCGACGCTAATTAAATCTCGCACGTCAATGGCACAGTCATAATTGATGTTCTCGGCGGCCGGATCCAAATTGACCACCAAAACATTCCGACGACGTGCTCCTCCCAATGTCGCACAGTGCTCTTGCATAGCTTGACAGTAGGTGGATTTTCCGGATCCAGCGGGACCCTGATATTTTGTTTTCCGCGTGCATGTGTGTTTTTGTGTGTGCGTATTTGTTTGAATGAGACGCATTGTGCAATGGAGAAAAGAGAAAAACTGTGTGAATGAATCGGAATCGACTACAGCTATTTAAAAGGCAATGTTTCTGGTTTCAACATCACACATACGCCGAATCGTCCAATAACAATCTTACAATGACAATTTGAATAGCACCACCCATGATAGATCTTTTGTTGTAGAACGCTCGTAGCAGTGAATGTAAGATTTGTCGGGTGTTGGGTGTTGTTTGTGTAATCTATATTAATATTTTGTTTTGTTGTTGGTTGCAGATTTGTAAAAACTTATTATTGTTGGTTCGGAAAAATAATAATAATATGTCTCTCCCGCTCGTGACTAAAATTATGATACTTGCTACTAGCTACTGTAGTAGAGTAGACTACTAGTAGCTAGTGGTGTAGTACGAGTACTACTACTAGCTACTACTAGTTAGTAGTAGCTACTACTACTACTACTACTACTAGTAGTAGTAGTAGTAGTAGTAGCTACAGTAGCTAGCTAGCTAGCTATTAGTAATAGCTACAGTAGGTAGTACCAATAATACCTCGTCTTTCCGCAGATGATTATCAGATTCAATAAAAATCGAGAATTGAGGCAGCACTCATCTCATCTCACTCATCACTATTTCCCGTCAATTGGGCTACTAAATACTTTGGCTCAACGAATTGCGCGGAGACCTCCCCGTCTTTAAAAAGTGAACCGAACGTCCCTGCGGTTGGGAGTCTGATTGGCTAGTTTTGCTGGTATATTCGATTGTTTTCTCTGAAAAGAGGATGGAAAGGGCTCCAGCAAGATGTATCGCCTAGAGTGGGGCGTTGTTGGCAGGATAGCTCAACATAAAATTCATTAAATATCATTTTTTCTGAAAGCAACACTTAATATTTCTCCATTAGCTTTTATTTACCATCGCTCATTGGAACGTCACAGCTATACAATCTCTCCAGATTCATCCATGGCGATGCATCGTCATTTCTGCATACTGGGGAAACCAATTGTGATTTGAAAATGTTCATTTGTTGAATGTTCTGGGGTATGGGCGGCAGCATCAGCAATGTTCGTCGTCTTTGTTTTGCAGCCACAATGCGCTGGGGATCAAAATGGGCTACCCACACTTCACAGTTTTGAAATTTGAACGGCACCTTCAACATGCTCTTAAAATGCAACGAATGACCAACGACAGCAATGGTGTCCTCTCTTTGTTTTACCAACCACTCTTCAAAGTCTTGAATCCGTTTGGCAAAGGACGATACTGCCGGCGATACATCCTTGAGAATCACGTCTTGAGGAATCTCCTGTGGCTGCCGCTCCACCAAAAAGTCGAGCTCTTCGACTCTTTGCACACAGGCTGGCAGATCCTCATTGGGCTTATTAGCTACGCACCCCAAGAGCCCTTCGCACGTTTGTCGCGCTCGAATCAAAGGAGAGTGCACGACGAGCTGAACGCCGTTCTTTTCGAGAAAGTTGTAACTTTGCAAGCGCTCGCCCATGTGCTTGATTTGTCGGGCCCCAATTTCCGAGACGTCGGAATTCAGTTGAGCAGGAACATTGAGCAGTTCAAAGGAAGCATTCAAGTCCGCTTTGGAGGGAATGGCTCCCGTCGATATCTGCTCGAAACACCTATTTAAGGAGTTCCGCCTACGATTCTCGTTGGACTCGGCGTGTCGTATCAAGTAGACTGTCTTGATACCCTTTCTGGGAGCAGCAGTGCTCTTCTCTTCCTTCTTATTTACAGTAGTTGCGTCTACGTTGGCCGTGTTGCTCACACTCAAGTTCTCTGAATTGCTTTTGCTGCTACCGCCACTCTGATAACTCAGGCTGCTGTGACTGTTCGGCACTGTATAGCTCGAGCTGTCGGTAATGTCCACATTAGAAGCATTTATGCAAATCATTTCTTCGACGAAATTATGGCGTACAGTTTGACTACTACTTGGGGACGAATGTATTATTATTTTTGTCTTGTTCACCTGACCAGTCTTGGAACAGTGATTGTTATAGAGTAGTACCGTATCAAGCATTCCGTTTGCAGGATCGTGTAATGGAGAATTCCCGATTTTAACGTCAGGAAAACTTTTCCCGGTCTACTCGCATGGAAGTTGAGTTAGATAACGTTAACTAAAAAATAATAATCGGTTGAGCACATCCAGTCTCCGTTCTTCTACGTAGTGCATTTTGCAAAAGTGTGCGCGCATGCACGCATAGCCTTAATTGGATGGTCGACGAAAATTATATTTATTTTCCGGGTGGTTCTGATAAATAAAATCACATTCGGACTAGCCACCCCCCGGACGACGATAGTCTGAGATTGCCATTACTCGAGTACAGTACTTATTTTTTAACCACCATTCTCCTCCACGAACGAACACCAGGGAGTTTAGTAGTGGTCATCAGCGCTTCTAGCAACACTTGTGATGATTGGAGTCATTTCTGTTCACATATTGGGATGATGGCCAAAGGTACGCGTGTGGCCTGTGACTACTCTTTCATATCGCAATAGTGGAGGTGGTGGAATTTGATGAAAAAAGGATTATATTATTATATTATTATCGAACAACGAGCTGGCTTCCTCACATACGGTAGAAGTGGCCAAAGCGATACGAGACTACAATAGCCGTCACAAAAAGCTGGACAACATCAGTAGCTCCAATTGTTAGTAGTGACTAATCGTACTCCTTCTTGAATACACAATACTACTGTATAATAATATTTGCTTAAAACAAAATAATAGGAACGTACTCGAGTAGTGGTAGAAGTGATGCTTTGTGCCAAATAAATAATGAAGGCTTGGATAGGTCACCCGGATTGCCGTTCTACTTTGCTAGCAGTAAAATCATCTTATAGTGATATTGTAGGTCAAGTAAAACAAAATACTTATAACCCAAACCGTGATCCGTACAAGAATTAGGGTAGAAAGCCAATTCTCTTAAGGTAATATCCCGTTGCCAATGAACTTCCTTTTAACAAGCCAAAAAAATGATCAACACTCGTTGAATTGAATTACGGCGAATCTCTCACACTTAGATGCCTCTTTTTGCCGTGCTGCTGCTGCATTCTCTGTCGTTGTAATTCTAGAAAAATATACAACCAAAAGTTTCTTGACAATAACACACCTTAAGTTATCCTCAACAGTGTCATCATACTGTAGTCTCCAACAAGAAGAACTAAACATTCACAATGACAGTGGATTCCGCCGGCTTGTTTTCGAATGAAACTCTTGAAAATGCACAAGACATTGCCAAGAACAAAATTGCCGAACTGCGAATGTCCGTCAAGACGGGTGACTGGTCTTTGCGTTTGCTGGCCTTACTGGGAGGAGTCGCGCTGA
>Ga0210036_1000463_pt1 | contig 48407 bp, 53 predicted proteins | sample CryGeymeta201515_FD_185469 | JGI IMG/M metagenome (GOLD analysis project Ga0210036, IMG submission 185469) | Groundwater microbial communities from Crystal Geyser aquifers in Utah, USA - Crystal Geyser metaG 2015-15 (SPAdes) (version 2) | ecosystem: Environmental > Aquatic > Deep subsurface >...
GTCGACCTGCTTCATCACGGTCGCCTGCAATTCGCCCGCCTGCGCGGTCAGCTGCGTGCCCGCCAGCATCGCCACCCAGACGAGGAACGCGAGCGCGCCGATGATGACGATCGCCAGCCGCCAGCCACGACCGATCGGTAATATCCGTCCGAGCAGGCGCGCGCCGCCGTCGAGCATCGCGGCGATGACGATCGCGGCGAGAATGAAGAGAATCGGCTGGGCGAGATACCAGGCAAGGACGACGGCACCGGCCACGCCGATCCAGATCGTCGCCTTTTGCAGTTCGCGGCGAACCAGCGGATCGCGCAATTCGGCGGGGCCGGGCTGTTCGGGCTTGCCGTCGACTTCGGAAGTGCCGTCACCGCTCATCGCCATATCCTCCTGTGGTCGCTCGTCTTATTCTTTGGCTTTAGCCGGATTAGCAGGCTTTGCGCGCAGCGATAGCCCCGCGCGTCCGTCGCGCATCGCCGAGAACCAGCTCGCCGGGTTCGACCAGCGCGAACCGCCGTCGAGCGAAAACGTGACGAACTCGGCGCGCCCGCTGATCGCTTCGAACGGAACGACGCCGAGGCCCTTGTCGAAGGCATCGTCATTGAACCGGCTATCGGCGCTGCGGTCGCGATTGTCGCCCATCAGGAACAGATGGTCGGCGGGCACCTTGACCGGCCCGAAATTGTCGGCCGGATTGTCGGGTTCGAGGTCGATCGTGTCGAAACTGACGCCATTCGGCAATGTTTCGCGTACGATCGGCAGTTCGCACGATACGCTGCCGTCGCCATGGGTAATCCGGGCGCCGGGATAATAATCGTCCCGACACGGGAAGTTCTCGTCGATCGCGAGGCGGGCGTTGGGCTGCTGCTCGCGCTTAACCGGCCGACCGTTGATATGGAGCACGCTGCTGCGCATCTCGATCGTGTCGCCGGGCAGGCCGACGACGCGCTTGATCAGGTCGGCACGGTCGCTGCCGCGTTCGACGACGACGATGTCGCCCCGTTCGGGCAGGTGCGAGAATATCCGGCCTTCGAATGGCGGCAGCAGGTGGAAGCTCGCCGAGGCGTAGGAATAGCCATAGGGATATTTGGTCACCACGAGCCGGTCGCCGATCAGCAGATTGGGCATCATCGATCCCGACGGAATGTAGAACGGCTTGGCGACGCAGCTGTGAATGCCCAGCACGACCAGCACGATCATCAGGATGCTGCGCAGTTCGCGCCACCAGTTGAGGGGTTCTTTATCGGATCTGTCGGTCATGAATCAGCTTTCGCGGGGTCTGGCTTCGATGATGACGAATGCCTGCGCCCAGGGATGGTCGTCGGTCAGCGTGAGGTGGACATAGGGCGTCATGCCGGCGGGCACCAGCGCGTCGAGCGCGGCGCGCGCGCCGCCCGTCAGCTTCAGCGTCGGGGCGCCCGAGGGCGCGTTGACGACGCCGATGTCGCGCATGAAGACGCCGCGTTTGAAGCCGGTGCCGACCGCCTTGGAAAACGCCTCCTTGGCGGCGAAGCGCTTGGCATAGGTGCCCGCCGCGGTGAACGGCCGCCGCGCCGCCTTGGCGCGTTCGACATCGGTGAAGACGCGGTTTTCGAAGCGCGCGCCGAAGCGGTCGAGCGAATGGGCGATCCGCTCGATATTGCACAGGTCGGAGCCGAGGCCGACGATCACAGAGGCTTCCTCGGTGCAGGCAAGCGCTTCACCGCGCTTCGTCCATCAGCCGGCGCATCTCGAGGATCGATTCGGTGAGGCCGCCGAAGATCGCCTCGCCAATCAGGAAATGGCCGATATTGAGTTCGGCGAGTTGCGGGATCGCGGCGATGGGCACGACGTTGTCGAAGGTCAGTCCGTGGCCGGCGTGCGGCTCGATGCCGTTCTTGGTCGCCAGCGCGGCCATGTCGGCGATGCGTTTCAGCTCGTCGCTGCGCGCCTCGCCGGTGACATGCGCATAGCGGCCGGTGTGGAATTCGACGACCGGCACGCCGAGCCGCAGCGCGGCATCGAGCTGGCGCGCTTCGGGTTCGATGAACAGGCTGACGCGGATGCCGGCATCGGCGAGGCGGGCGACATAAGGCGCGAGTTGGTTATGCTGGGCGGCTGCGTCGAGCCCGCCCTCGGTGGTGCGCTCCTCGCGTTTCTCGGGGACGAGGCAGACTGCGTGCGGCCGGTGGCGCAGCGCGATCGCGAGCATTTCATCGGTCGCGGCCATTTCGAGGTTGAGCGGAATTTCGAGCGTGTCGATCAGTTGCGCGATATCGTCGTCGCGAATGTGGCGGCGGTCCTCGCGCAGGTGCGCCGTGATGCCGTCGGCGCCGCATTCGGCGGCGAGCAAGGCGGCCTTGACCGGATCGGGATGGTCGCCGCCGCGCGCGTTGCGGATCGTCGCGACGTGATCGATGTTGACGCCGAGGCGCAGTGCGTGCGGGCCTTCGATGCTCATCAGGCACGGCTGCCGGGCTTGGTGACGGGGATCGCGGCGAGTTCGGCCGGCACCTCGTCATCGGCATAGCTCGGCACCGCTAGGCGGACGAGCGGGAAGAAGGGCACGCCGAGATCGGCTTCGCCGCCGGATCGGTCGACGATCGCGGCTGCGGCCAGAACGCGACCGCCGGCGGCGCGAATCGCGGCGATCGCCTCGCGCGACGACAGGCCGGTGGTGACGACGTCCTCCATCATCAGCACCCGCGTGTCGGGTTCGATGGCAAAGCCCCTGCGCAGTTCGAAGGTCCCGCTCGGCCGTTCGAGGAACATGGCATCGACGCCGAGCGCGCGGCCCATCTCGTGACCGGCGATGACGCCGCCCATTGCGGGCGAAATCACCACGTCGATCTCGGCGCGGATCTCGCGCGGGAGCTTGGCGACGAGCGCCGAGGCGAGGCGCGCGGCGCGCGCGGGATTCATCAGGACGCGCGCGCATTGCAGATACCGGGCGCTGTGCCGCCCCGACGAGAGAAGGAAATGACCTTCGAGCAGGGCACCCGAAGCGCGAAATTCGCTGAGCACGTCCTCTTCGATCATCGTCACCCGATCCTTCTTTGCTGCCAGAGCCCACAAAAGGCCAAAGATTCCTGCGACAGGCGCTTGAGGCCTGCGACAAGCGGGTCTATAGGGCGGCAACCGCCGTGGGGGAAGGGCATAGCGGATGGCGATGCAAAGCCAGCATAGCCGCCGTTCCTGCCCCTCTAAACCTCATGGTAATGTCGCAGATCAGACAAGGTGAAGCCGGACCTCTCATGAAGATTTTCCCCACGATATTGCTGAGCGCGCTGGTCGCGGCGATGCCCGCGACGGCGGCATTGGCGACGGTGACCACCACCATGCCAGAGGCGACCGACACCACCTCCAGTGCGACCGTCGCCCCCGAAGCGACCGCATCCGACGCGGCGCAGGCGAACAGTCCGGGGGCCGACGTCTCGCCGCTCGACGATCCGTTCCGCACCAAGCCCACCGAAGGCATCGGCCAGCCGACCCCCGGCGGCATCGATTTCCAGCCGCAAGTAACCGATACCGGCGAATATGCCTATTGGATGGCCGACAGCATCCTGCTGCCGCTGATGGTCATCATTTCGCTGTTCGTGCTCGGCCTGCTGCTGTGGGTCATGTTCCGCTATCGCGCGGCGGCCAACCCGACGCCGTCGAAAACGTCGCACAACACCTTCATCGAAATCGTCTGGACGCTGGTCCCGGTCCTCATCCTGCTGGCGATCGCCTGGCCGTCGCTGTCGCTGCTCGCGCAGCAGTACAAGCCCGCGCCCAAGGATGCGGTGACGATCAAGGTCACCGGCTATCAATGGTATTGGGGCTATGAATATCCCGATTACGAAATTCCCGAGATCATCTCGAAAATGCTCTCGAAGGAAGACGCCGACAAGGCCGGCGAGCCGCACCAGCTGGCGGTCGACAACCGGATGGTCGTGCCGGTCGGCAAGACGGTCAAGCTGCTGATCACCGGCGCCGACGTCATCCACAGCTTCGCGGTGCCCGCCTTGTGGACGAAGATGGACGCGGTTCCCGGACGCCTCAACGAGACGACCTTCAAGATCAATCGTCCCGGCGTCTATTACGGCCAGTGCAGCGAACTGTGCGGCGTCGATCACGGCTATATGCCGATCGCGGTCGAGGCGCTTCCCGAGGCGCAGTTCAACGCCTGGGTCGCGCGCCAGGGCGGCAAGATGCCCGGCGCGGCCAATGCCGCGGTGCCGGCCGAAAACGCGCCTTCGGGCGAAGCCGCCTCGATCGAGGTCGGCGACGACAATGCGAACAACTCCGGCGACCGGGCTGCGCCCGCTGCCGCCGAATAAGGGTAGACCAGAATGACCACGATTACCGCCGACGGCGTCCCGACCGACGAGCACGCCCATGACTATGATCATGGCGCCGATCACAAGCCGGGCTTTTTCGCCCGCTGGTTCATGTCGACCAACCACAAGGACATCGGCACGCTCTACCTGATCTTCGCGATCACGGCGGGGATCATCGGCGGGGCGATTTCGGGCCTGATGCGGATCGAGCTCAACGAGCCGGGCATCCAGCACCTGGTCGGCTGGGCGCAGTTCCTCGGCGAAGAGGGCACGCTGACCCAGGCCAAGCATCTGTGGAACGTGCTGATTACGGCGCACGGCCTGATCATGGTGTTCTTCATGGTCATGCCCGCGATGATCGGCGGCTTCGGCAACTGGTTCGTCCCGATCATGATCGGCGCGCCCGACATGGCGTTCCCGCGGATGAACAATATCTCGTTCTGGCTGCTCGTCCCCGCTTTCATCCTGTTGCTCGGCTCGACCTTCGTCCCAGGCGGCCTCGGCAATGGCGCGGGCACCGGCTGGACGGTCTATGCGCCGCTGTCGACCAGCGGCTCGGCCGGGCCCGCGGTCGACATGGCGATCCTGTCGCTCCATCTCGCCGGCGCGTCGTCGATCCTCGGCGCGATCAACTTCATCACCACCATCTTCAACATGCGCGCGCCGGGCATGACGCTCAACAAGATGCCGCTGTTCGTGTGGTCGATCCTCGTCACCGCGTTCCTGCTGCTGCTCGCGCTGCCGGTTCTGGCGGCCGCGATCACGATGCTGCTGACCGACCGCAACTTCGGCACGACCTTCTACGATGCGGCGGGCGGCGGCGATCCCGTGCTCTACCAGCATCTGTTCTGGTTTTTCGGTCATCCCGAGGTGTACATCATGATCCTGCCGGGCTTCGGCATGATCAGCCAGATCGTCGCGACCTTCAGCCGCAAGCCGATCTTCGGTTATCTCGGCATGGCCTATGCCATGGTCGCGATCGGTGTCGTCGGCTTCGTCGTGTGGGCGCACCACATGTTCACCGTCGGCATGAGCGTGAACCTCAAGATGTACTTCACCGCCGCCACGATGGTCATCGCGGTGCCGACGGGCATCAAGATCTTCAGCTGGATCGCGACGATGTGGGGCGGTTCGCTGTCGTTCAAGACGCCGATGATGTGGTCGCTGGGCTTCATCTTCATGTTCACCGTCGGCGGCGTCACCGGCGTCCTGCTGGCCAATGGCGGCGTCGACACCGTGCTTCACGACACCTATTACGTCGTCGCGCATTTCCATTATGTGCTCTCGCTCGGCGCGGTGTTCTCGCTGTTCGCCGGCTTCTATTACTGGTTCCCGAAAATGTCGGGCAAGATGTACAACGAGCTGCTCGGCCAGCTGCATTTCTGGGTATTCTTCATCGGCGTGAACGTCTTGTTCTTCCCGATGCATTTCCTCGGCCAGCAGGGCATGCCGCGGCGCTATCCCGATTATGCCGACGCCTATGCGCACTGGAACCAGATCGCATCGACCTGGGGCTATTCGATCATGGCGGTCGGGATGCTGATCTTCTTCGTCAATCTCGCCTGGTCGCTCGCGGCGGGTCGCAAGGCTGCGGCCAATCCCTGGGGTGAAGGCGCGACGACGCTCGAATGGACGCTGTCGAGCCCGCCGCCCTATCACCAGTTCGAAGAGCTGCCGAAGATCGCCTGAACATTTCCCCTCCCGCGTGCGGGAGGGGGGAGATAGCCATGACCACGGTCGCGCCACAGCCATTCGTCATGCCCGCCAGCGCGGGGGATTTCTTTGCGCTGACCAAACCGCGGGTGATGAGCCTGGTCGTGTTCACCGCCCTGTGCGGCATGCTCGCCGCGCCCGGCGCGATCGATCCGGTGATCGGCTTTACCGCGATCCTCGCCATCGCGCTCGGCGCAGGCGCCTCGGGTGCGCTCAACCAGTGGTACGAGGCGGGGCTCGACGCGCAGATGAAGCGCACCGCCAATCGCCCGCTGCCGGCCGGGCGCATGGACAAAAGCTCGGCGCTTCACTTCGGCGTCGGCGTCGCGGCATTCTCGGTCGTGCTGATGGGACTGGCGGTCAACTGGCTGGCGGCTGCTATCCTGGCGTTTTCGATTCTTTTCTACGCCGTCGTCTACACGATGTGGCTCAAGCCGCGCACGCCGCAGAACATCGTCATCGGCGGCGCCGCGGGCGCGTTTCCGCCGCTGATCGGCTGGGCGGCGGTGACCGGCGACGTCACGCTGATGCCGGTATTGCTGTTCGCGATCGTCTTCGCCTGGACGCCGCCGCATTTCTGGGCGCTCGCGCTGTTCATCAATTCGGATTACGCCAAGGCGGGCATCCCGATGCTGCCGGTGGTGGCAGGACCGCAGGCGACGCGGCGCCAGATCGTGCTTTACAGCGTCGTTCTCGCCGCCGTCGCGATCGCCCCCTGGCTGCTCGATCTCGCGGGCGCGATCTACGGCGTCGCCGCGAGCGCGCTCAGCCTGGTTTTCGTGGCGCTGGCGATCCGCGTCGGCACCAACCGCTCGACCGAACCCGCCGCGATGCGCCCCGAAAAGCGATTGTTCGCCTTTTCGATCCTCTATCTGTTCGCATTGTTCGCCGCGGTCGTGGCCGATGCGCTGATTTTGGGCTAGGAGCGAACGCATGAACGAACCTTTCGACGAAACCGAATTCCGCCGCCGCCGCAAGACGCGCGCGCTCGTCACCGCTTTGGTGCTCGGCGCGCTGGTCGTATTGTTTTACCTGATCACGATTGCCAAGATCGGCGCGGCATCGTGACCGCGGCGACGCTCGACCGGTCGCATCGGCGCGTCGCCCTGATCGCGGCGGCGCTCGTCGTGGCGATGGTCGGCCTCGGCTATGCGTCGGTGCCTTTGTACGACATGTTCTGCCGCGTGACCGGGTTCGACGGCACCACGGCGCGCGCGACGGTGACCGAGGCGGACTCGACCACGGTGCTCGCCGACAAGCCGTTGTCGATCCGCTTCGATTCGAACGTCGATCGCGATCTGCCATGGGATTTCCGGCCCGAGCATCCCAAGGACACGGTGAGCATCGGCGCGCGCGACATGGCGATCTTCATCGCCCGGAACAACGGCAGCGAACCGATCACCGGCACCGCGAGCTTCAACGTCACGCCGGTCGCGGCAGGCAAATATTTCAAGAAGATCCAGTGCTTCTGCTTTACCGAACAGGTCATCCAGCCGGGCGAGCAGGTCCGCATGCCGGTGCTCTATTTCGTCGACCCGAAATTGCTGGACGACCCCGATGCCCGGGATATAGAGGAAATCACGCTGAGCTATACCTTCCACCGCAGCAAGGCGGACGGCGAAGGCTAGGCCGAAAAATTTCAAACCGGCGGGTCGCGCAGTGGCGCGCCTGTCTCGCACGATAAACGCTAATGGGGCTTACGACATGTCCGGTGCCAAGAACCACGATTACCACATTCTCGCGCCAGATCCGTGGCCGCTGATCGGCGCCTTTTCGGCGCTGGTCATGGCGGTGGGCGGCGTCATGTGGATGCATGGCGGCCATGTCGATGCGCCCAATGGCGGCGGCTATGTCTTTTTCCTCGGCCTCGCCGCGGTATTGTTCACGATGTACAGCTGGTGGGCCAACGTCATCAAGGAAGCGCATGCCGGCGACCATACCCCGGTGGTGCAGCTGCATCTGCGCTACGGCATGATCCTGTTCATCGCGTCGGAGGTCATGTTCTTCGTCGGCTGGTTCTGGGCATGGTTCGATTTCTCGCTGTTTCCCGCCCCGCTCGACATCGTCGATGGCGCGGTGACCAACATGATCGGCCAGGACGGCGCCGCGGCGCTGCTGCAATGGCCGCCCAAGGGCCTCGAAGTGCTCGACGCCTTCGAACTGCCGCTGCTCAACACGCTCATCCTGCTGTGTTCGGGAACGACCGTGACCTGGGCGCATCACTCGCTGATCAACGGCGATCGCAAGGGGCTGATCACCGGCCTGTGGCTGACCATCATCCTCGGCGCGATCTTCACCAGCATCCAGGCATATGAATATGCCCATGCGCCGTTCGGGTTCGGCGGCTCGAATTACAGCTCGGCTTTCTACATGGCGACCGGCTTCCACGGTTTCCACGTCCTCGTCGGCACGATCTTCCTGATCGTCTGCCTCGTCCGCTCGTATAAGGGCGACTTTACCCCGCGCCAGCATTTCGGCTTCGAGGCCGCGGCGTGGTACTGGCATTTCGTCGACGTCGTCTGGTTGTTCCTGTTCGCCGTCGTCTATGTCTGGGGCGGCTGGGGCGCGCCGGTCCACGGCTAGATGGATCAACCGGCATCCGATCGATCGAAAGGGCAGTCTCGTAGGCAGGTTTCCGTCGGCAAGGCTGCCCTTTTCGGTTTGTGCCCCGATTGCGGCGAAAAGACGCTCTTCGCGGGGATGGTCAAATTCGCCGATCGCTGCCGGGTCTGCGGGCTCGATTTCTCGCGCTATAACGTCGGCGATGGCGCCGCCGCGTTTCTGATCCTCATCATCACCGCACTCGTCATCGGCCTTGCGATCATCGTCCAGGTCCTCTTCGCTCCCCCGTTCCTGGTCCAGGCGGCGATCTGGGTGCCGGTCACGATCGCGCTGACCTTCTGGGGAACGCGCGTCGCCAAGGCGGCGCTGCTCGTATCCGAACATCGCCGCGACGCGCGCGAGGGGCGGTTGGCGCCGCCCGACGAACCATGACCGCCTCGCGCCCGATTCCCCTTGTCGCCACGATCGTCGTCGCGCTCGCGGTCGCTGCGATGATCGGGCTCGGCATCTGGCAATACCAGCGTGCCGGCGAGAAGGAACGGCTGCTCGCGCTCTACGAACGCAACATCGCGATGGATGCCCCGGTCGCCTATCCCAACCCGCTGACCGGCGTCGCCAGCGAGGTGCTGTTTCGCCGCTCTTCGCTGGTCTGCCTCGACGTCGTCGGCTGGCGATCGACCGGCGGTCGCGCACCGGGCGGCGGCGCGACGACGCGCTATATCGCGGAATGCCGGACGGGCGCGGAAGGGCCCGGCGCGAGCGTCCAGGTGGGGACCAGCGACGAGCCCAATCTGAAGCAGCTGTGGCAGGGCGGCGCAACGGTGTCGGGATGGATCTCGACCTTGCCCGACAGTCGCAACCTGATCGACCGCATCGCCGGCCAGCCGGCGCCCGGGCCGATGCTGGTACTGACCGAACCGGTCGCGGGATTGCAGGCCAATGCCGGTCCCGACCTCGCCAGCATCCCCAACAATCATATCGCCTATATGTGGCAATGGTTTTTCTTCGCTGCCGTCGCGGCCGTCATTTACGGCATCGCTTTGCGCCAGCGGCGCGCGAAGGGCGATAGCGGCGCGTGACGATGCGCTATGTCGGCACGCGCGGCGGCCGCCAGGCCGATTTCCGCAGTGTCGCGACCGGCGGGCTGGCCGATCACGGCGGCCTGTGGGTGCCAGAATATTGGCCGCCGCTGTCCGGCGATGACATGCCTGCACTCGCCGAGATGGACTATGCTGCCAGCGCGGCGCTGATCCTCGGGAAATTCGTCGGCGACACGATCCCGCCGGACGATCTTTCGGTCCTGTGCCGCGAGGCCTATGCCCTGTTCGACGCCGCCGACGTGGCGCCATTGTTGCGGCTCGACGGCCGCCATCACCTGCTCGAGCTGTTTCACGGCCCGACGCTCAGCTTCAAGGACATCGCGCTCCAACTGCTCGGGCCGATGCTGGCCTATTTCGGCGTGCGCACGACGATCATCGGGGCGACGTCGGGCGATACCGGCTCGGCGGCGATCGCGGCGGTCGCGGGGCGGCCGGGGATCAATGTCGTCATGCTCTACCCCGACGGCGCGATCAGCGAGGTGCAGCGGCGCCAGATGACCGGGGTCGATGCCGCCAACGTCACCGTCGCCGCGATCGACGGCAGCTTCGACGATTGCCAGCGAATCGTAAAGGCCATGCTCGGCGATGCCGCGCTGGTGGCGCGCCACCGCCTGTCGGCGGTCAATTCGATCAACTGGCTGCGGATCGCGGCGCAGACCGTTTATTACGTTCGTTGCGCGCTGCGACTGGGTTCGCCCGAGCGGCCGGTCGATTTTTCGGTCCCCTCGGGCAATCTCGGCGATGCCTTCGCCGGCCAAGTCGCGCGGCGGATGGGCGCACCGATCGGGCGCATCGTCGTGGCGACCAACCGCAACGATGTCGTCGCGCGCGCGCTGGCGAGCGGGAGCTATCGCCCCGGCACGGCGGTCGCGACCGATGCCCCGGCGATGGATATCCAGACCGCGAGCAATTTCGAGCGGCTCCTGTGGGACGCGGCGGGCGGCGACGCGGCCTTGGTCGCGGCGCAGATGGCGGCGCTGCGCGACCAGGGGGAGATCGTCCTGGCCGATGCGCAGCGCGGCGCCATCGCGCACATGACCGGCATCGCCGTCGATGCGACGGCCATGGACGACGCGATGCGCTGGGCGGCGGAGCGCGGCACGGTCATCGACCCGCATGGCGCGATCGGCCTCGCCGCGGCGCGGCACGCCGATCTGTCGGGCGGTGCGCCGATCGTCACGCTCGCCACCGCGCACCCCGCGAAATTTCCCGACGCCGTTGCCCGGGCCACCGGCAAGCGCCCGGCCATGCCCGCACGGTTGGCGGCGGCGATGGCTCGCCAAGAGCGTGTCACCAGCCTCCCCGCCGACATCGCGGCGGTCACGGCGCTGCTTGCGGCGCGCGGCTGAGGCGTTAAGGCGGGGCGCATGATCGACCTAGTCACGATGATCGGCGAAGCGTGGGACGACTATGGCCTTGTCGATAGCGGCGGCGGGCGCAAGCTCGAACGCTATGGCCGCTTCCGCTTCGTCCGCCCCGAACCGCAGGCGATGTGGGCGCCGGCCAACGCCGACTGGACGTCGGATGCCGAGTTCATTCCCGGCTCCGACGAAGAGGGCGGGGGACGCTGGTATTACGATGCCGACGTGCCGCGCGACGGCTGGTCGCTGCGCTGGCGCGACGTCAGCTTCAACGCGCAGTGCACGCCGTTTCGCCATCTCGGCTTTTTCCCCGACATGGCGCCGGTGTGGGACTGGATCCGCGAGCGTTTAGCCGGGTCCGGCGCGAGCCAGAAAACAGCGCTCAACCTGTTCGGCTATACCGGCGTCGGCACGCTGGCGCTGTCGGCCGCCGGCGCGGCGATGGTTCATGTCGATGCGTCGAAGAAATCGGTCGCGCAGGCGCGCGACAATGCCGCGCTCGCGGGCATGGCCGACCGCCCGATCCGCTGGATCGTCGACGATGCCGCGAAATTCGCCGCGCGCGAGGTCCGGCGCGAGCGGCGCTACGACGCGATCCTGCTCGATCCGCCCAAATACGGGCGCGGCCCCGACGGCGAAATGTGGAAGATCGAGGAAGACCTGCCCGGCCTGATCGCCGATTGCCGCCACTTGGTCGACGAGAAATCGGCGTGCGTGTTCCTCACCGTCTATGCGGTGCGGATGTCGGCGCTGGCGATCGGCGAGCTGATGCGCGCGGCGTTCGGCGACCTGCCCGGCACGGTCGAATGCGGCGAGCTCGGCGTGCGCGAGGAGGCACGCGGGTTGATCCTGCCGACCGCGATCTTCGCGCGCTGGAGCAACGCCTAGCTCCGTCCCGCGCGCAACGCCGCGCCGGCCGCGAACGGCGTGATCGCGACGAGGAACAGCGAGGCGGCGGCGAGCAGCTTGACGGGTCCGCCGCCCGCGCCCGCAACATAGCCCGCGCCGAAAATCAGGATCGGCACCGCCAGCGGCAGCAACAGCAGCCCCGCGATCGCGCCCGCGCTGCGCAGCGACAGCGTCAGCGCCGCGACCAGGATGCCGAGCGCGGCGAGCGCGGGCGTGCCGATGGCCAGCCCGATGACGAGGCGCGTCAGCGTGCCTGCATCGAGGTTGAGCAGCGCCGCCGCCGGCAGCGTCGCGATCAACAGCGGCGCCGCGAATCCGACCCAGTGCGCCGCGAGCCGGGCGAGGACGACGCTTTCCTCGCCGATCCCGCGCAGCGCCAGCTGGTCGAGCACGCCGTCATCGGCGTCGTCGGCGAACAGGCGATCGACCGGCAGCAGCGCCGCGAGCAGCGCCGCGACCCACAGCATGCCGCCCCCGGTCCGCGCCAGCAGCATCGGATCGGGGCCGACGGCGAAGGGAAAAAGCGCCGCGACGAGCAGGAAGAAGCCGACCGGAAGCCACAGCGATCCGCGCCGCCAGGCGCCGCCGAGATCGCGCGCGAACAGGGCGAACCAGATCCTCACGACCGTCCCCGCTCGGCGAGCGCGACGATCTCGACATAGGGCAGGGCAAGCGTGATGTGCGAGGCGATGACGACGCCGCCGCCATCGGCCCGATGATCGGCGATCGCGCGTTCGAGCAGGGGCAGCGCGTCGCGATCGAGCCCGTTGGCGGGCTCGTCGAGCAGCCAGATCGGCGCGCCGCTCGCGATCGTGCGCGCGATCGCGACGCGCTTGCGCTGGCCGGTCGAGAGCAGGCGGACGGGGATCGCGGCGAGATGCGCGCAGCCCATGCGGACGAGCGCGCTGTCGATCATAGGGGCGGGGCTGGCGTCGATCCGCGCCCAGAAACGCAATGCCTGGGCGACGGTGCGATCGGCATCGAGCGCCGCGCGCTCATCGACCAGCGCGCACGACGCGGTGCGCGCGACGCGCCCCGCCACGGGTTCGAGCAAGCCTGCAAGCAGGCGCAGCAGGCTCGACTTGCCGGCGCCATTGGGACCGGTGACGTGTACCGCGCCGCCGGCGCGAAGCGCGAACGACAGGCCGGCGAACAGATCGCGCCCGCCGCGCGCGCAGGCGACCGCTTCGCAGCTCAACAGCGATATGCTTTCGTCGCGGCGCGATTGACCCGTCCCCATGGCGACGTCCAATAAGCTGGCGCGCACGCGAAAGCCAGCAAGAGGAACGATGATGCCGATAGCGAAACTGTCCGGGGCCGCGCGCGACGACTTCCTCGGCGATCATCCCGACTGGACGCACGAGCCGGCCCGCGACGCGATCGTCCGCAGCTTCGCCTTTGCCGATTTTTCCGAAGCCTTCGCGTTCATGACGCGGGTGGCGCTGATCGTCGAGAGGATGGACCACCATCCCGATTGGTCGAACGTCTACAACCGCGTCGATATCGCGCTGACGACGCACGATGCCGGCGGACTTTCCGCGCGCGACATCGCGATGGCACAGGCGATCGAGACGCTGTGACGCGGATCGGGTCGACGCCGGTGAGGTCCTAGTCGGCCTGATCCTCGAGCCAGTGCATGTCGTCGTCGGAAAAGCCGAAATGATGGCCGACCTCGTGCACCAGGACATGCGCGACGAGCGTTTCGACGGCGATGCCGCGCTGCTGCGCTTCGGCGAGGATCGGCTGGCGATAGAGGTGGATCATGTCGGGCATCGCGCCCGAATCGCTGACGCTCTTGATCCCGACCGGGCGGCCCGAATAGAGGCCCGACAGCTGCATCGGGTCGGTCATGCCGAAGCCGTCGAGGACGTCGCGCGCGGCATAATCGTCGACGCGCACGACGACCGCGCCGAGCTCGGCGCGAAATTCGGGCGGCATCGCCGCGATCGTGCGCCGCGCCATCGCCTCCATCGCTTCGGCGGAGGGGCCGTCATAGGGCAGGGGATCGGTCATCGCGTGCCTAGCTGCCGTCGCGCTGCAGCGCGCGCTGGCGGCGCTTGAGCAGCCACGGCGCCCAGCGCGCGATCAGGCGCAGCTTCCGCGCGGTCCTGCCGACGACGGTGTGGACGCGATTGCCATGAACCGCGTCCCACGCCGCCTGCGCGACGGTCTCGACGGGGGTGAACTCGAGGCCCGCCGCCATCACGCGCTCGCGCGAGGTGGCATTGGTGCCGCTGACGGTCTGGCTGAGCAGCGGGGTATCGATGAAACTCGGCATCAGCGAGCGCACCTTGATGCCCTTGCCGTCGGGGCCGTGGTCGGAAAATTCGAGGTCGAGCGCCTCGGTCAGGCCGCGCACCGCGAACTTGGTCGCCGAATAGAGCGCCAGCCCCGGCGATCCGTAGAGCGCGGCGGCCGAGGCGGTGTTGAGGATGGCGCTACCCGGCGTCTTTTCGAGCAGGGCGAGCCCGGCATAGATGCCGTTGACGACGCCGGTGAAGTTGATCGCGATCAGCCGTTCGGCGTCGGCGGGCGGAACGTCGCCGAACTGGCCGCCGACGCCGATCCCGGCATTGTTGAACAGGACGTCGAGCCGGCCGCCGCTAAGCCGCGCAAAATCGGCGATGGCGCCGTCGCAGGCGGCACGATCGCGTACGTCCATGACATGCGTCGAACTGGCGCCCTCGGGCAGCAGCGCGGCGGTCTCGGCGAGCCCCGCCGTATTGATGTCGGCGAGCCCGACGAACCAGCCTTCGCGTGCGAAGCGTTGCGCGACCGCGCGGCCGATGCCCGATCCGCCGCCGGTGATGAAAATTGCCTTGCGCATGTCGCTGTCTCGCCCCGCTGACGTCGTTCCGCTACGAGACATGGGGACGCGATGGCCGCGTGTAAAGTCACCCGCGACTGGCGGCGAGAGGCGAACCCCCCGCCGCCGCCGCGTCTCGTCAGTCGCCGCCCTGAGATGCGGCGGCGGCGAGACCGGGAACGAAATCGGCGCCTTCGATGACCTGCGCGGTCGAATTGCCGATCGTGGCGCCGATTGGCTCGGCGCGCCCGCCCAGGCATTTGCCGAGGAAATTCTCGGCCACCGCGAAAAAGGCGATGCTGTTGGTCGGCTTGGCAAAGCCATGGCCTTCGTCGGGGAACAGGACATAGGTCACCGGAATGTCGCTTTGCTTCATCGCCGCGACGATCTGGTCGCTTTCGGCCTGGTTGACGCGCGGGTCGTTGGCGCCCTGGCCGATCAGCAACGGCCTGACGATCGCGTTCGCCTTGTACAGCGGCGACCGTTCCTTGAGCATCGCGACACCCTCGGGCGTGTTTGGATTGCCCATGCGCTGGTGGAACTGCTCGATCATCGACGTCCAATAGGGCGGGATCGTCTTGAGCAGCGTCTCGAGGTTCGACGGGCCGACGATATCGACGCCGCAGGCGAACGTGTCGGGGGTGAAGGCCATGCCCGCCAGCGTCGCATAGCCGCCATAGCTGCCGCCCATGATCGCGACCTTGTCCGCGCTCGTCACGCCCTGGTCGACCGCCCAGTCGACCGCGTCGATCAGGTCGTCGTGCATCTTCTTGCCCCATTCGAGGTCGCCGGCGCTGATAAAATCCTTGCCGAAGCCGGTCGAGCCGCGGAAATTGACGCTGAGCACCGCGTAACCGCGATTGGCGAGCCATTGGTGGAGCGCATTATAGCCATAGCCGTCGCGCGCCCACGGGCCGCCATGGACGAGCAGCACCATCGGCACCGGCGCGTCGGCCTTGCCGTTACCATCGGCATCGGCCGATTTGGGCAGCGTCAGATAGCTGACGAGGTCGAGCCCGTCGCGCGCCTTGATCACTGTCGGGTGGATCGGCACCAGCGGCGCGCCGATCAGCTCGGGCCGCGCGGTGTAGAGCTTGGTCAGCGTTCTCGCCTTGCGGTCGAACAGATAGGTCGCCGACGGCTCGACGACGGGATCGTTGCCGACGATCCACAGGTCGTCGGCGTCGGTGCGCGATCCGATGCCGAATTCTCCCTCGAGCCGGCTGTCGAGCCAGGCGAGGTCGGCGCCGACCTGAGGATCGAGAGCGGTCCATTCGGGCTTGAGATAATTGACCGCATAGGCGTCGATCACCCCCGTCTCGGGGTTGGCGAGCGCGCCCGAAATATCGGCCCGGCCGTTTTGCGCCACGACGCGCTTGTCGCCGCTCGCGACGTCCTGCGCGATCAGCGCGGCGGTGTTGCGGTCGCGGCTGTCGATCCAATAGAGCGTCTTGCCGTCGTTGGTGAAACCCGCCGGTCGCGTGGTCAGCGAATCGGCGAGCGCGGTCGATCCGAGCGCCTCCTCCTCGACCTTGCCATCGACGACGCGGAAATAATCCATGCCGCCCGCCGCATTGGGCCTGAGCGCCATGCGCAGCTCGAGGTCGTTGTCGGCAAGGAAGCCGGCATAGCCGTCGCCCTTGATCAGTTCGGTCATCTCGCCGGTGCCAAGGTTGAGACGATAGACGTCGTGCCAGCGCGGATCGCGGTTGTTGAGGCCGATCAGGATCGTGTCCTTGAATTTGGTCGACTGGCCGATCACCGAAACGCGCGTCTTTTCGAACGGCGTCAGCGTGCGTTCCTGCCCCGTCGCCATATCGATGCCGTAGAGCAGGAAATTCTCGTCGCCGCCCTTGTCCTGGATATAGAGCAACGTCTTGCCGTCGCCCGACCAGAAATACTGGCGGATCGGCCGGTCGGTCGAATTGGTCATCGCCTTGGCGGCATCGGGATCGTCGACCGGCGCGACATAGACGTTGAGCACCTCGTCGCGCGGCGCCAGCCAGCTCAGCCACTTGCCGTCGGGCGACAGCTGCGCGCCCGCCTTGGTCGGGTTGCCGAACAGCTTTTCGCGTTCGATCAGCGGCACGGCGGCGATAGCGTCTGAAGGCGGCGTCATGGCGGGAGTGGCTTCCGTGGCAGTTGCGGGAATGGCGGGAACAAGCGCGCCGGCGGCAAGCGTCGCGGCGCCGGCGAGCAGTAGCGTGCGGATCGAAATCATAAAACCTCCTGTACCTGTGTTGCGAGCATAATACACTTATGCCGACCGTGTCAAGTCAAGGTCGCTTTACACGTTGCCGGAGGTCAGATCGCCTCGATGCTGTAATGGTGCCAGGCGAAGATCGCCGCGGCGCCGCGATAGGGGCGCCAGGGTTCGGCGATTTCGCGGCATCGTTTTTCCGACGGGCGTTCGGCCAGGCCCATGACCTTGCCGACGTCGATCTGCACCGCAAGGTCGCCGGCGGGCCAGATGTCGCGGCGGCCCTCGGCGAACAGCAGGTAGATTTCGGCCGACCAGCGGCCGATGCCCTTGACCTTGGTCAGCAGCGCGATCGCCGCTTCGTCGTCGGCGGGAAGCGCGTCGAAGGTCAGCTCGCCGGCGATGACGAGATCGGCGAGGCTGCGCGCATAACCCTGTTTCTGGCGGCTGAGGCCGCAGGCGCGCAGCACGTCGAAGTCCGCCGCGGTGACCGCTTCGGCCGGGCAGCCTTCGCCGAGATGCGCCTCGAGCCTGTTCCACACCGCGGTCGCCGCCTTGGCGCTGACCTGCTGGCCGACGATCGTGCGCAGCAAGGTGGCATAGCCGCGCGGGCGGATGCGCGGCTCGGGCGCGCCCGCTTCGGCGATCGCGGCGGCGAAGCGCGGTTCGATTTCGGCGAGCGCCGCCAGATCGTCGCGCAGCTGCCCGGCCGTCAGTCCCATCGCATTCCCCTTGATTCGGCAGCCCGAATTGCCGCTTGATTTGCCCGGCGCGTCACCATAGGCGGGCCGCCAGCAGCATGCCATACAAGGATAGCCGATGCCGATCATCCACGTCACCGACCGCGCGGGCAACGAAAGCGCGATCGAGGCCAGGCCGGGCTATACCGTCATGGAGACGATCCGCGACGCCGGCTTCGACGACCTGCTGGCGCTGTGCGGCGGCTGCTGTTCGTGCGCGACGTGCCATGTCCTAGTCGCCGAGGAGCAGCTGAGCCTGCTGCCCGCGATGAGCCCCGACGAGGACGACCTGCTCGAATCGTCGGACCATCGCCAGGCCAATTCGCGGCTTTCGTGCCAGCTCGAAATCTCCGATGCGCTCGACGGCCTCAAGGTGACGATCGCCCCCGAGGACTGAGCGGCGAGCGGCGTCAGCGGTCGAGTTTGAGCAGCGTTTCGGGAACCTTGTCGCTGCCCGCCGCGACGTGCCAGCGCAGCGTGCGCATCGCGCCGTCGCCCGAGGGGCCGTCTTCGGTATTGTTGGTTGCGATCTCGGCATCGGTCGAAAGCGTGAAGACGCCGTTGGCGAGGCGGATATCGGCATTGTCGCGGCCACCGGGGCCCGCCGCCATCGACGCCATCGGGCCGAGCATCTCGCTGCCGTCCTTGTTGGTATAGCCCGGCGCCTTGATCATGACCGACCCGTCGGCGCGCTTCATCGCGACGACGAACGGGTTGTAATATTGGGTATCGGGAAAAATCGGCCAGAAGAAGTCGCGGTCGAGCGTGCCGGCGATGCTGTAATCGACCTCGAACACGCCCTGGCCGAGATGACGGACCGAATTCCATCCCTTCTGCTTTTGCAGACGCGCGGCGAACGCATCGATGCTCGCGGGATTGGTCGGATCGATCCCGCCGAACGCGGCGACGAACTGCTGGAATTTCTTCTTCGTCTCGGCCTGCTCGGCCTCCCAGGCGATCTTTTGTTCGGCGGTTTCGTCGGCACTACACGGCCGTTCCTCGCCATCGTCGTCGACGCACATCGGCGTGAACGGTCCATCGCCCTTCGCCATCTCGTCGAGCACCTGCGGCGAGGAAATCAGCAGGATCTCGCCTTTGTACGAAAAGGTAAAGCTGCCGTCCTTGGCGACCGTCATGTCGGACACGAACGTGCCGGGCATCAGGAAACACGCGGTGAGCAACAGGCCGAGCGCCGCGACGAGGGCGGTTTTCACGTTCGGCATGATCTAACCCTTTCCGGAGGTGGCGACCGCATAGAGTGCGACGGCGGCCGCGTTTGAGACGTTGAGGCTTTCCATCGCCGCGCTGATCGGCAGTTTGGCGACCATGTCGCAATGCGCCATCGTATTGTGGCGCATGCCGTCGCCTTCGGCGCCGAGGACGAGCGCGACGCGGGCGATGTCGCTGAGCGCATCGTCGAGCAGCGTCTCGGCGCTGCCGTCGAGCCCGATGCGCCAATAGCCTGCCTCGGCGATTTCATCGAGCGCGCGGGCCAGGTTGACCACGCGCACCCACGGCACGATTTCGAGCGCGCCCGATGCCGACCGCGCGACGACCCCCGATTCGGGCGGCGCATGGCGGTCCTGCGTGACGATCGCAGCGGCGTTGAACGCTGCCGCCGAGCGCAGGATCGCGCCGACATTATGCGGATCGGTGACCTGGTCGAGGACGATGACCGGGCGGCGCACATCGCCCTGGGCGTCGACCTCGCGCTCGAGGACATCGCCGAGCCAGACGTCTTCGAGCGGTTCGACCTCGGCGACGATCCCCTGATGCGGGGCGTCGCGCGCGACCAGCCGGGCGAGGTCGGCGACGTCGCTATAAGTGACCGGCAGCTCCGGCGGCAGATCGAGCGTGCTCAGCGCCTCGCGCGTGCCCGACAGGCGGACGATCGTGCGCGCCGGATTGGCGAGCGCGGCGGTGACCGGGTGACGGCCCCACAGGTGGACGGCGGCGCCCTTGCGGGTCTGCCAGGCTTTCTTGCGACGCGACATGGCTGCCGCTTTAGAGGCGCATGCGACGCGATGAAAGGTGCAATCCCGCCGCGCCGCCAACAATCCCCGCGCCGCCGCCCGCACGCCATTGACACGGGCGGGCGCATTCGTCATTGAGCCGCCTTCGCCCGGTGCGGGGAGTTTATCCTCGTGCAAGCATGACGGTTCGACGCCATGCGAACATCTGGACAGGTGGCCGAGTGGTTAAAGGCAGCAGACTGTAAATCTGCCCGGGATTCCCGTACGCTGGTTCGAATCCAGCCCTGTCCACCATCATTCGAAACCAGTCCGGGGGACTGATTTCGAATGATCCCGAGAAGCGAAGTCTTCGAGCGTCAGGCGTCTCCCCAAGCACAGCGCTGCTGGCGGCACCGTCAACCAACGCGTGTCCATGCCTTAGCTTTGCGGGTTAACCAACGCTCAAATAACGATAAAAAGCGGATGGTTTCAAATGAAACCGTCGCCTTCAGAACAGCCGCGAGCCATTGGGAACAAGACGGTCGGGGGCGAACAGGACGACGTTCCCGTCGTCGTCGGCAAAACCCAGCGTCAGCACTTCGGACATCGTCGGGCCGATCTGGCGCGGCGGGAAGTTGACCACCGCCGCGACCTGTCGCCCGGCCAGCTCGTCGATCGCGTAATTCGCCGCGATCTGCGCGCAGCTTTTCCTCACGCCGACGCCCGGGCCGAAATCGATTTCGAGGCGATAGGACGGCTTGCGCGCCTCGGCGAATTCGCGCGCCGCGACGATCGTGCCGATGCGGATATCGGCCTTCAGAAAATCGGCAAAAGCGATCCGAGGGGCGGGCGGCGCGGCGGGATCGTGGTCGAGATGCATGTCATTCGAGTTCGAGGATGACGGCATCGACCGCGAGGCTGTCGCCGGCGGCGGCGTTGACCGATTTGACCGTGCCCGCCTTTTGCGCGCGCAGGATGTTTTCCATCTTCATCGCCTCGACCACCGCGAGCGGCTGGCCCGGTTCGACCGCATCGCCTTCGCCGACGTGCAGCTGCACGAGCAGGCCGGGCATGGGGCAGAGGAGGAATTTCGACAGGTCGGGCGGGATCTTTTCGATCATGTGTTTCGCCAAGGGCGCCGCATGCGCGGGCAGGACGCGCGCGAAATGGCTCGCGCCGCGTGTCGTCAGCTCGAAGCCGGTGCGGTGGTTGGCGATCCGCACGACGATCTCCTCGCCGTCGATGTCCGCCAGAATCGCGCGATCGCCGGGCGCATAGATTGCCTCGAGCCGCAGCGGCGCGCCGTCCACCGTCAGGTCGTCGCCGTCGAGCGCGACGTCGTAATCGCGATCGCCGAGACGCACCTGCCAGTCCGACGGCGGCGGCAACGGTCCGTTGATCTGGCCATCGACCAGCCGCGCGCGATCGGCATAGGCGGTCGCGGCAAAGGCCGCGATCGCGGCGAGACCGCGTTTGAGGTCAGCGCTTGCCGGCGCGCCTTCGAACCCGTCGGGATATTCCTCGGCGATGAAATTGGTCGTGATGTTGCCGACACGGAAGCGCGGATGCTGCATCAGCGCCGAAAGGAAATCGACATTGTTGCCGAGCCCGCCGAGCTCGAACCGGTCGAGCGCGCCGATCTGCGCGTCGATCGCGGCCTCGCGCGTCGGCGCCCAGGTGATGAGCTTGGCGATCATCGGGTCGTAGAACATCGAGACCTCGAGCCCCTCGCGCACGCCGTCATCGACGCGGATCACGCGGCTGTCGTCGCGCTCTTCCTCGGGCGGGTCGTAGCGGACCAGCCGCCCGGTGCTCGGCAGGAAGCCGCGATAGGGATCCTCGGCATAGACGCGCGCCTCGATCGCCCAGCCGTCGAGCACGATGTCGTCCTGCGTGAAGGGCAGTTTCTCGCCCGCGGCGACGCGAATCATCTGCTCGACGAGGTCGATGCCGGTGATTTCCTCGGTCACCGGGTGCTCGACCTGGAGCCTTGTGTTCATTTCGAGGAAGTAGAACGACTTGTCGGCGCCGACGATGAGCTCGACCGTGCCAGCGCTGTAATAGCCGACCGCCGCCGCCAGCGCGACCGCCTGTTCGCCCATCGCCTTGCGCATGGCGGGGTCGACAAAGGGCGAGGGCGCCTCCTCGACGACCTTCTGGTGGCGGCGCTGGATCGAACATTCGCGTTCGCCGAGATAGACGATGCTGCCGTGCTGGTCGCCGATCAGCTGGATCTCGATATGGCGCGGCTGTTCGATGAACTTCTCGATGAAGACGCGGTCGTCGCCGAAGCTGGCGAGGCCCTCGCGCTTGGTGGCCTCGAAGCCCTCGCGCACGTCCTGCTCGGACCAGGCGAGGCGCATGCCTTTGCCGCCGCCGCCGGCCGAGGCCTTCATCATCACCGGATAGCCGATCTCGCCGGCGATTCTGACCGCGTGTTCGGTATCGTCGATCTCGCCGACATGGCCGGGAACGACGCTGACGCCGGCTTTCAGCGCGAGCTTCTTCGATTCGATCTTGTCGCCCATCGCCGCGATGGCCTCGGGCGGCGGGCCGATAAAGGCGATGTCGTTGTCGGCAAGCGCGCGCGCGAAGCTCTCGCGCTCGGACAAGAAGCCGTAGCCCGGATGGACCGCATCGGCGCCGGTCGCCTTGCACGCGGCGATGATCTTGTCGGCCAGCAGGTAGCTGTCCGCCGCTGGCGCGGGGCCGATATGCACCGCCTCGTCGGCCATTTCGACATGCGGGCTGCGCGCATCAGCGTCCGAATAGACCGCGACCGTCGCGATGCCCATTTTCTTGGCGGTGCGGATAACCCGACAGGCAATCTCGCCGCGATTGGCGATCAGGATTTTTTTGAACATGGTACCTCGAAACCCCATTCGGGGTCGTGTTTGTCATCGGTCGGGAACAGGAACTGGAGCGCCTGCGGGGTCAGGACATGATAGGCGGTGGCGTGGGTCAGATCGTCGCGCGCGACCAGGCAGGCCGTGTCGCCCGCAGCCCTTGCGACCAGCCGCGCGCCCCGTTCGGTCATCGGGCCTTCGTTCGAATAGGTCAAATAGATCGGCCCGCGCGTCCGCCCGTCACGCATGCGCGCTTCCGCCGCCTTGCCGGTCGCATTATCGTTCCACCACAGGCTGGCATTGATCGCGGCATAGCGGTCGAACAAGGCCGGCTCGGTCAGCCAGGTGTCGACGATGAAAAGCCCGGCGAGCGATTCGCCGATCACCGCGTCGTCGCTGCTGGTGCGATAACTCGCCTCGACCAGCGGCTTGACCTTGTCGCGGATAAAGGCACGAAAGTCGGCCGCGTGCCCGGCGGTGGGATGTTTCGCCTGTTCCTCGGCATTGCCGGGATCGCCGATCAGTTCGGCCGGACGATCCTTGGTTTCGATTCCGACGACGATGACCGATTGCGAACGGCCCCACAGCGCGTTGAGCGCGCTCGTGCCCGCGACATGCAGGAAATCCTGCGCCAGCCCGCCGTCGATCAAGTAGAGGACGGGATATCGCCCGTCGCCGTCGGCATAGCCTTCGGGCAGGTAGACGTTGACCTGCCGCGCATCGCCCTCGGCATAATCGAGCATGTGCGTTTCGCCGATGGTGATCGGGATGGCGAGATTGGTCAGGGCTTCGCTTTGGGCGCTTGCCAGTGAAGCAGGAGACTTTTGAACTGTAATTGTGACTTGCTGACCTACATCGGTCTCTCGTATCCAGCTAATTTGGACAGGTCGGTCTTCGTTGTCGATAAAGTGCCACGTCCAGCCGTGGTCACCTTTTGTCAAACGCGGCGAGGCGGCAAACTTGTCGATGAGGGCAGCGGTTAGCGCGACTTCAAACGCGTCCTCATCGACTGCATGATCGGCGAAAGCATCGAGATTGCATTGCGGGAGATACGCTAACTCGCGCCCGGGAGGATTTTCGATGTAATTTACCCAGCCATAGGTCGTGTTCCAGTTGGAACGCGTTCCGTGCAGCGTTTTGGGCTCTTCGGCGAATTTATAAAGCGATTGGCGGGCAGCCTCGCGCAGTTGGGTCTGATCGAAGAGGTTGGCGGCACAAATTGCAACAATCTCCTCCGCTATTTCTGCCTCGGATATCGGTTCGACCGAACGTGTCTCTGGAGTCAATCCGACAGTGGATTGCGCTAATAAAAGCCATGGAAAGATTAGCATAATGATTCTGGCTCATTCTTCGGCGGCAGGTTATGCCCCATCAGCTGCAGCAAATCGGCGGCGGCCTCGACGATGTTGGTACCGGGACCATAGATGCCGGTGACCCCCGCCTTGCGCAACGCCGCATAATCCTTGGGCGGGATGACGCCGCCGGCGAAGACCTTGATGTCGGCGCGGTCGGCGTCCTTGAGCTTGGCGATCAGCTCGGGGATCAGCGTCATGTGTCCCGCCGCGAGGCTCGAACAGCCGATCGCGTCGACCTCGCGCGCGAGCGCGAGGTCGCGCGCTTCCTCGGGCGTCTGGAACAGCGGGCCGCTGACCACGTCGAAGCCCATGTCGGCAAAGGCCGAGGCGACGACATTGGCGCCGCGATCGTGGCCGTCCTGGCCGAGCTTCGCGATCATCACGCGCGGCGCTCGCCCGCGCCGGTCGGCGATGGCGGCAACCGCATCGACGATCCGCGCGTAATCGGCGTCGCCTTCATACGCCTTGCCGTAGATGCCGGTGACGGGGACGGGGACGGTGTCGTAGCGCCCGAAGGCCTCTTCCAACGCCGCCGACATCTCGCCCAATGTGCAGCGCGCGCGCGCCGCCTCGACGCACAGGGCAAGGAGGTTGCCGTTGCTGCGTGCCCCCTCGGTCAGTGCCTTCAGCGCCGCCTGCGCCTTGCCCTCGTCGCGCTCGGCGCGCGTTTGCTCAAGCCGGCGGATCTGGTCGGCGCGGACCTTGGCATTGTCGATGTCGAGCGTGTCCATATGCGCTTCTTCGCCGAGCCGGTACTTGTTGACCCCGACGATGACCGCGTCGCCCTTGTCGACCGCCGCCTGCTTCGCCGCGGCGGCTTCCTCGATGCGCTGCTTGGGCATGCCGCTCTCGACCGCGTGGACCATGCCGCCAAGGCCCTCGACCTCCTCGATCAGCGCCCACGCCTCGTCGGCGAGCGATTTGGTCAGCGCCTCGACATAATAGCTCCCGCCCAATGGATCGACGACGTTGGTCATGCCCGTCTCTTCGGCGAGGATCAGCTGCGTGTTGCGCGCGATCCTTGCGGAAAAGTCGGTCGGCAGCGCGACCGCCTCGTCGAGGCTGTTGGTGTGGAGCGACTGCGTCCCGCCGAAGGTCGCCGCCATCGCCTCGATCGTCGTGCGCACGACGTTGTTGTACGGGTCCTGCTCGGTGAGGCTGACCCCCGAGGTCTGGCAGTGGGTGCGCAGCATCTGCGATCGCGCATTGCCGCCGAACTGGGCGATGATCTTCGACCACAGCGTGCGCGCCGCGCGCAGCTTTGCGACCTCCATGAAGAAGTTCATGCCGATGCCGAAAAAGAAGCTCAATCGCCCGGCAAAAGCATCGATATCGAGCCCGCGCTCCTGCGCCGCGCGGACATAAGCCATGCCGTCGGCGAGCGTGAAGGCGAGCTCCTGCACCGCGGTCGCGCCGGCTTCGTGCATGTGATAGCCGCTGATGCTGATCGAGTTGAACCGCGGCATGTGCTCGGAGGTATAGGCGATGATGTCGGCAACGATCCGCATGCTTGGTTCGGGCGGATAGATGTAGGTGTTGCGGACCATGAACTCCTTCAGGATATCGTTCTGGATCGTCCCCGACAGCTGGTCCTGCGCGACGCCCTGTTCCTCGGCGGCGACGATGTAGAAGGCGAGGCACGGCAGCACCGCGCCGTTCATCGTCATGCTGACGCTCATCGTGTCGAGAGGAATGCCGTCGAACAGGATCTTCATGTCGGCGAGCGTGTCGATCGCGACCCCCGCCTTGCCGACATCGCCGACGACGCGTGGATGGTTGCTGTCGTAGCCGCGATGCGTCGCGAGATCGAACGCGATGCTCAGCCCCTTCTGCCCCGCGGCAAGGTTGCGGCGATAGAAGGCGTTCGATTCCTCGGCGGTCGAGAAGCCGGCATATTGCCGGATCGTCCACGGCCGCCCGGCGTACATGCTCGCCTTCACGCCGCGCGTATAGGGCGCGAAACCGGGCATTCCGGGGTCGATATTTTCGGTGTCGGCGGCGGTGTAGAGCGGCTTGACCGCGATCCCCTCGGGCGTGTGCCAGGTGAGGTCGCGGCCCTTGACCTCGCCGTCGGCGAGCGCGGTCCAGTCGGCGAGGGTGGGGGTCTTGTCAGCCATGCCGCGCTTTGGGAGTTTCCATGATTTCGGTCAACACGCCGCCCATGTCGCGCGGGTGGAGGAAGAAGATCGGCGTGCCGTGCGCGCCGATGCGGGTGGGGCCGAGGATGCGCTTGCCCGCGCCCTCGAATTCGGCGCGCGCTTGCGTGATATCGGGCACCTCGAAACACAAATGATGCTGCCCGCCCGCCGGGTTCCTGGCGATGAACCCCGCGATCGGGCTATCGGCGCCAAGCGGTTCGATCAGCTCGATCTGGCAATTCGGCGTATCGACGAAGCACACCTTCACCCCCTGTTCGGGCATGTCGAAGGGTTCGTGGATCGTCGTCGCGCCCATCACGTCGCGCCAGAAGGCGACGCTGTCGGGGATCGACGGGGTGGCTACACAGACGTGATTGAGGGGTCCGAGTTTCATTCGTTGCTCTCGCTTTCAGGTATAGTATCATGTGAGAAGTTCGGATCGGCCAAAAAGCGGACATCCCAGGCGCCCATCGGCTTTCTCATCGAAGCTTCCCATTCTGCCAGTTCCGAAAGGAGTTCGGAAATCTTTCGTTTTAAATCTCCAGACCAAGAAGCGAAAATTGGCCCTTTGATATCGATAGGTGTGCGGCGGCTCTTCTCATCATAAATGATAACGGTCTTGGTTCCGGTCCAATCGCACTCCAGCTCTACCAATTCCTCAACGCCGCCAATCGAGATTGAAAAGTTGACGGTGTCCGGCTCGCAAGAAGTAAAAGAAAAAGCGGAAATCTCACTATAGCGCGCATTCCGCCTGATTTCAGAGTGGGATATTGTCATGCTTCTTCCACGGGTTCTCAAGGCTCTTGTTACGCAGTTTCCTTAGCCCCAGCGCCACGCGCCGCCTTGTCGAGTGCGGCACGATGACCTCGTCGATGAAGCCCTTCGACGCCGCGACGAAGGGATTGGCGAAGCGGTCCTCGTATTCCTTCGTCTTTTCGGCGATCTTCTCCGCGTCGCCCGCGTCCGATCGGAAGATGATCTCGACCGCGCCCTTTGCACCCATCACCGCGATTTCGGCGGTCGGCCAGGCGTAGTTCAAATCGCCGCGCAAATGCTTGCTCGCCATCACGTCATAGGCGCCGCCATAGGCCTTGCGCGTGATCACGGTGATCTTGGGCACGGTCGCCTCGGCATAGGCGAACAGCAGTTTGGCGCCGTGCTTGATGATGCCGCCCAGCTCCTGCGCGACACCTGGCAGGAAGCCGGGCACATCGACGAAGGTCAGGATGGGCACGTCGAACGCATCGCAGAAGCGCACGAACCGCGCCGCCTTCTTCGACGAATTGATGTCGAGACAGCCCGCCAGCACCATCGGCTGGTTGGCGACGACGCCGACGGTGCGCCCCTCGATGCGGCCGAAGCCGACGATGATGTTGCCCGCATGCGCCGGCTGGATTTCGAAGAAATCGCCCTCGTCGAGCGTCTTCCTGATCACCTCGTGCATGTCGTACGGCTGGTTGGCGTTCGCCGGGATCAGCGTGTCGAGCCCCATCTCCAGGCGATCCCACGGATCGTCGGTCGGGCGCTCGGGCACGGGCGCGCGGTTGCTCTCGGGCAGGTAATCGAAGAAGTCGCGCGCCGCCATCAGCGCCTCGATATCGTTCTCGAACGCGACGTCGGCGACGCCCGATTTGGTCGTGTGCGTCACCGCACCGCCCAGTTCCTCCTGCGTCACGACCTCGTTGGTCACCGTCTTCACGACATCAGGGCCGGTGACGAACATGTAGCTCGAATCCTTCACCATAAAGATGAAGTCGGTCATCGCGGGGCTGTAGACCGCGCCGCCCGCGCACGGGCCCATGATCAGGCTGATCTGCGGGATGACGCCGCTGGCGAGCACGTTGCGCTGGAACACCTCGGCATAGCCGCCGAGGCTCGCGACGCCCTCCTGGATGCGCGCGCCGCCGCTGTCGTTGAGGCCGATGACCGGCGCGCCGACCTTCATCGCATTGTCCATCACCTTGCAGATCTTCTCGGCATGGCGCTCGGACAGCGAGCCGCCGAAGACGGTGAAGTCCTGCGAATAGACATAGACCAGCCGCCCGTTGATCGTGCCCGATCCGGTGACGACGCCGTCGCCGGGGATCTTCTGGCTCTCCATGCCGAAATCGACGCAATTGTGCTCGACGTACATGTCGAGCTCCTCGAACGAGCCTTCGTCGAGCAGCACGTCGAGCCGTTCGCGCGCGGTCAGCTTGCCCTTGGCATGCTGCGCGTCGATCCGTTTCTGCCCGCCGCCCATCCGCGCGGCAGCGCGCTTCGATTCGAGCCGTTCGATGATTTCGTTCATGAATTTCCCCTTCGCGCCCGCCTTAAGCCGCGCGCGGCGTTATTGGTCAATGGTCACCGTCTCGGGATGATGGCGGTCGAGATGTCTCTGGACGATCTTGAGGTTGCGGCTGTTCGACCGGAACAGGAAATCGAACGCGTCGCCGGCGAGCGGGATGAAGCCGAGCAGGGTGTCGACGCCCAGATTGCCCGCCATCCGCGCGATCTTCCATTTCGGCAGGCCGAGGTTGCGCGCCTCCCAGATCAGATACGCGCCCATGGCGCCGGTGACGATGTCGCCGACGACCGGGATCAGGCCGACCACCGCGTCGAGGCCGATCGGGCGGCCGAGGCCGGGAATGACGATGCTGCGTTCGAGGATCATCTCGAGCGCCTCGATGCGCTTGCGGATCGCCTTGGGATCGCGCGTGTCGACGTTGAGCGAGGCGGCGATCGCGTCGATCCGGTCGCTGGTCGATTGCTTGGGATTGTCGCGCATGGGGGCTCCTCGGCGGGGTTCAGCGCGCCCGATCGACCATGCGGTCGAGCGGATGGCGCGCCCGGATGTTGGGACGATAGCCGCTCAGGCGCCGATCGACCAGCGCCCAGCGCAGCGGCGAGGCAAGCGGGACATAGGGCACGAAGCGCGTCAGCTGGGCATCGACCTGCGCCAGCAGCGCGTTGCGCTCGGCGCCGTCGGCGCTGGCGTCGGCGCGCGCGATCAGGTCCTCGATCCCGGCATCGCAGATGAGGTCGCCGCTGCACGACAGGCGATGCGCGACCCACAGCGGATTGTCCGAGGGCGCGACCTCGTCGATCAGCCGCAGATCGGCGTCGCCGAACAGCGCGACCTGGCGCGCCTCGAGTCCGACCGCCTTGAGGTCGGCGGCAATCGTGGCGAACAGCAGCCGCGATCCGACGCCGTCGGGCAGGGCGATGCGCACGACCGGCAGCGTCCCGCCCGCCGCGCGCCACTGCGCAACCGTGCGGCGCGCGTCGATCTGCCGCGAGGCGAGCGTCTGGTCGCTCCATAACGGCAGCACCGGGGCGATCGTCCGGGCGCCGCCATATTGCGGGCGCATCGCCACCTGCGGCGCCCAGTTCTCGATCCCGAATGCGCGCACCAGCGCGCTGCGGTCGATCGCCTTGGCAATCGCGGCGCGGTTCTGGCTGGCCGCGAAAAAGCCGCTATCCTCGACAAAACCGAGCCCGAACAGGCCTTGCGCCGGGTCGATGACCAGCCGGTCGGTCGAAATGCCCGAGACGAGGAAATAGGGAAAATCCTGATAGCGCCCGCCGAGCACGGCATCGCTGGCGCCGAGCTTGAAGCGCGCGACTGCGGTATCGGCGGCGCTGATGCCGAGGTCGATCAGCGGCGCCAGGTCTTCCTCCGCATCGCGATCGACGGCGAGCGGGTCTGGCACCGGCGAGAGCAGCCAGTGTCCGCGATCGGCTACGGCGCGAAGCGGCCCCCAGCCACGGCGCGGCATGGCGATGGCGAATTCGGGTTGAGCGAGCAGGTCGAGCAGGTCGCTGGCCGGACGCGCAAGCCGGATCTCGATGACGTTGTCGGTCATCGCGCGGACGCTTTCGATGCCCGACACCTCGTAACGCAGGCGATTGCGGCTGTCGGCGGCGATCCGTCGCGTGAGGATCCTCGCGACCTGGCGACTGGTGACCGGATTGCCGTCGGTCCAGCGCGCCGGCGCCAGCCGAAAGATGTAGGACCGGCCGTCATCGGTCACCGTCCAGGCTTCGGCCAGCCCCTGTTCGATGCCGCCATCGGGACCGTAGCCGACAAGGCCCTTGGCGAGCGCAGGCAAAAGGAAGCGGTCGGTATCGTCGAGCGCCTCCCGCGTCGAGTCGGCGATCCGCAGCGATCCGCCGATCAGCGAGACGCGCGCCGGGCCGTCGTCGTCCGCAATGCCGCACCCGGTGGCCGTCAGTGCGGCAAGACAGGCCACCAGAAAGGCGATTCGAAGGCGGACGAAGGACATCGATCGGGCGATACACGCTCGCTCGCGCGATGGCACTAGCGTTGGGACGAAAGCGGGGCGTTCGGGCCCCTGGGGTATGTACGTCTGGAAAGTTGTACTCCTCGGCGTATTCGTGCCTTGGGAGTTTCTAGATCATGTCTCCGGACCGAGGGGACACCCCTGCATTCGCTTTCGCTCACTTCGGGAGTTCGATAATCCTGTCCCCCGGACAGGATTATCGAACTGGTGCGGACGGCGGGACTTGAACCCGCACTTCCAATTGGAAAGCGGATTTTAAGTCCGCTGCGTCTACCATTCCGCCACGTCCGCGCGCCGGGCCAGCAAAGCCGGATCGCATCGCGCGGGTCAAGTCCCTCATGGGGGCTGTCATGCGGCCCGACCAATCCCTATGTAGCATCGTCATGACCCAGCCAGATCCAGATACCCCGGCGCTCGCCATAACCGGCCTTGCCAAGACCTACGCCAGTGGCGTCGTCGCGCTTCATGCGGTCGACCTCGTCGTCGCGAAGGGAGAGATTTTCGCGCTGCTCGGCCCCAATGGCGCGGGCAAGACGACGCTGATCAACGCGGTGTGCGGCATCGTCACGCCGTCGGGCGGCCATGCCGCGGTGTTCGGCGAGGATACCCAGCGCGATTATCGCAGCGCGCGCCGCCGCATCGGGCTGGTGCCGCAGGAACTCCACACCGACGCGTTCGAGACGGTGCTGGCGACGGTCGAGTTTTCGCGCACGCTGTTCGGCAAGCCGCGCGATCCGGCATTCGTCGAGAAACTGCTCCGCGACCTCACCTTGTGGGACAAGCGCGACGCCAAGATCATGGAGCTGTCGGGGGGCATGAAGCGCCGCGTGATGATCGCCAAGGCGCTGAGCCACGAACCCGACCTGTTGTTCCTCGACGAGCCGACCGCGGGCGTCGACGTCGACCTGCGCCGCGACATGTGGGACATGGTCCGCGGCTTGCGCGAACGTGGCGTCACCATCGTCCTGACGACGCATTATATCGAGGAAGCCGAGGAGATGGCCGACCGCGTCGGCGTCATCGCCAAGGGGCGGCTGATCCTGGTCGAGGAAACCGCGACGCTGATGAAGAAAATGGGCCGGAAGACGCTGACGCTCAATCTCAGCGAGCCATTGGCGCGCCTGCCCGAAGGATTGGGCCAATGGGACCTGGCGCTGGCCGCCGACGGGCACGAACTGGTCTATGAATTCGATACCCAGGCCGAGGCGACGGGCGTGCCGTCGCTGCTGCGCGCGATGAGCGACCTCGACATCGGCTTCAAGGATCTCAACACCAGACAGAGCAGCCTCGAGGACATTTTCGTCGGGCTGGTCCATGACAACAATGTGCAGACTGCGGAGACAGGATCATGAACCCGCGCGGCGTCTGGGCGATCTACCGGTTCGAAATGGCTCGCTTCGGGCGCACCTTCTGGACCAGCCTGGTCGTGCCCGTCATCACCACCAGCCTCTATTTCATCGTCTTCGGATCGGCGATCGGCAGCCGCATGACCGAAGTCGGCGGCGTGCCCTATGGCGCCTTCATCGTGCCGGGGCTGATCCTGCTGTCGATGTTCACCGAAAGCATCGGCAACGCGAGTTTCGGCATCTACATGCCCAAATGGGCGGGGACGATCTACGAAATCCTGTCGGCCCCGATCAGCCCGCTAGAGACCGTCACCGCCTATGTCGGCGCGGCGGCGTCGAAATCGATCATCGTCGGCTGCGTCATCCTGGCCACGGCGCAGATTTTCACCGCGACGCCGATCGCGCACCCGCTGGCCATGGCGGGATTCCTCGTCCTGATGGCGGTGACGTTCTGCCTGTTCGGATTTCTCATCGGCGTGTGGGCGCAAAGCTTCGAGCAGCTGCAGGTCATCCCGCTGCTCGTCGTCTATCCGCTGACCTTTCTTGGCGGCGCCTTCTATTCGATCGACATGCTGCCGCCGTTCTGGCGGACGGTGACGCTGTTCAATCCGGTCGTCTATCTGATCAGCGGCTTTCGCTGGACCTTTTTCGGCGAAGGCGACGTCAGCATCGGCGCCAGCCTCGGCGCGCTGGCACTGTTCCTCGGCATCTGCCTCGCCATCGTCTTCTGGATGTTCCGCACGGGCTATCGCCTGAAAAGCTAGGCTAGGGCTGGGTACAAGCCTTCCCGGTCTCGGCGCAGAACGCCGCGATCATGTCGGCTTTGACGTCGACGCCGGTCAGCGCCTGCATCGTTCCTGCGATCACCGAGGGCAGGGCCGCGCGCCGGCGCCTGGCGACATCGCCCGCTTCGAAAAAGACCAGCAGCGCCAGGTCGTCCTCGCTGAGCGCCTGCGCATAGGCATGGCCCTCGACCGCCAGCATCCGTTCGAACGCCGCGCGCCCGACGCGTTCCGACGTGGCGCGCAGCGTCGCCAGATCGGCCTCGCTCAATTCTGCGTGTTCGGCGAGCAGATCCTCGATATCGCGCGCCAGCAAGATCGGCGCGAGCTGCGCGAGGGTGCCCGATGCGGCGAGCTGGCGGCCCAGCTCCTCGGCGCGCGCGCTGGGAACGGCCGCAGGCGCAGCCTGAAGCGCCAATGCGGCGAGGACGGCGAACACCGCGCTGCGGTTCTAGCTGACGTTGAGCCGCTCGCGCATCGCCTTGCCCGCCTTGAAGAAGGGCACGCGCTTGGCCGGCACGTCGACCGATTCGCCGGTGCGGGGGTTGCGGCCCATGCGCGCCTTGCGCTCGCGGGTCGAGAAGGCGCCGAAGCCGCGCAGCTCGACGCGGCCGCCCGCGACCAGAGACGCGATGATTTCGTCGAAGAACGTATCGACGATCTGCTCGATCTCGGCATGGCGGAGATCGGGATTGTCCTCGGCCAGTTTCTGGACCAGTTCAGACCGGATCATAGTGCTTCCCCTCAATTCGCCTTGGCTTCGCTGGTGGTGTGATAACCTGCCACCCCGCCTAACGTAAATCAATCATTGGCTGCAAGCGTTCGAATATCAACAAAAAACCGCCCGGCACACCGGGTGCCGAGCGGGTTTTCGTTACGTCAAGCGAACGATCAGTCGGTCTTCTTCGACTTCAGCGCTTCGCCGAGGATGTCGCCGAGCGACGCGCCCGAGTCGGTCGACCCATACTGCGCGACCGCATTCTTCTCTTCGGCGATCTGCATCGCCTTGATCGAGAAGTTGGGCTTTTTCGAACGATCGAAACCGATGACCATCGCGTCGAGCTTCTGGCCGACCTGGAAACGCTCGGGACGCTGTTCGTCGCGATCGCGGCCGAGGTCGCTGCGCTTGACGAAGCCCGTCGCGCCGTCCTCGCCCGCCTGCACTTCGAGGCCGCCGTCGCGGACTTCGAGGACGGTGACGGTGACGACTTCGTTCTTCTTGGGTCCGGCACCCGAACCGCCGACGGCGGGGGCACCCTTTTCAAGCTGCTTCATGCCGAGCGAGATCCGCTCCTTTTCGGCATCGACGTCGAGCACGATCGCCTTGACCATCTCGCCCTTGCGATGCAGCGCCAGCGCGTCTTCGCCCGAAATGCCCCAGGCGATGTCCGACATGTGGACCATGCCGTCGACGTCGCCGTCGAGACCGATGAACAGGCCGAATTCGGTGGCGTTCTTGACTTCGCCCTCGACTTCGGAGCCGACCGGGTGCTTCTCGGCAAAGTCGCCCCACGGGTTCGACTGCGCCTGTTTGAGGCCGAGCGAAATACGACGCTTTTCCTCGTCGACCTCGAGCACCAGGACTTCGACTTCCTGGCTGGTCGAGACGATCTTGCCGGGATGGACGTTCTTCTTGGTCCAGCTCATTTCGCTGACATGGACCAGGCCTTCGATGCCCGCTTCCAGTTCGACGAACGCGCCATATTCGGTGATGTTGGTGACGCGACCGTTCAGCTTGGCGCCGATCGGGTATTTGGCGGACGCGCCTTCCCACGGATCGCTCTCGAGCTGCTTCATGCCCAGGCTGATGCGCTGCGTATCGCGGTTGATGCGGACGATCTGGACCTTCACCGTGTCGCCGATGTTGATGATCTCGCTGGGGTGGTTGACCCGCTTGTAGCTCATGTCGGTGACGTGGAGCAGGCCGTCGATGCCGCCGAGGTCGACGAACGCACCGTAATCGGTGATGTTCTTGACGACGCCTTCGATGACGGCGCCTTCGGTCAGGTTCTGGATCAGGCCGGTGCGCTGTTCGGCGCGGGTTTCTTCGAGCACCGCGCGACGCGACACGACGATGTTGCCGCGGCGACGATCCATCTTGAGGATCTGGAAGGGCTGGGGGATGTCCATCAACGGGGTGACGTCGCGGACCGGGCGGATGTCGACCTGGCTGCCGGGCAGGAACGCCACGGCGCCGCCGAGATCGACGGTGAACCCGCCCTTGACGCGGCCGAAGATGACGCCTTCGACGCGCTTTTCCTCGCCGAATTCGCTTTCCAGCTTGTCCCATGCCGCTTCGCGGCGGGCGCGGTCGCGCGACAGCATCGCTTCGCCCTGCGCGTTCTCGACGCGGTCGACATAGACTTCGACTTCGTCGCCGATCTTGATCTCGGCCTTCTGGCCGGGGGCGGCGAATTCGCGCAGAGATACGCGGCCTTCGCTCTTGAGCCCGACGTCGATGACGGCGAGGTCGTTTTCGATGCCGACAACGGTGCCTTTGACGACGCGGCCTTCAAAGCCTTCGTCTTCACCGCCGAGGGTTTCGTTGAGGAGGTTCGCGAAATCGTCGCGGGTCGGATTTGCCTTGGTGGCCATATGCTGGAGTGTCCTAATCGTATTTGTCCGGCCATCGGGAATGTCCCGAGGTCTGAGGGCCAGAGATTCCCTGACGACCCCATGCCGCCAAAGAGCCGGTCATGCGATTTTGGAGGATGAGGCCCGGAAAGCGACAAATCGCGCCATGGCGGACGGCCCGGCCCCTCTTGCGAAGAGGCGTGGGCGGATCGTTGCCATGTCGCTTGACCGGTTGGGCCGGTCTATTCGACGCCGCTCGTCCGCTTGGCGGAGAGCGCCTCGTCCACCAGGGCAATCGCCTGCTCGACGGCGCGCTCTATAGTCAGGTCGCTCGTATCAAGCAAGACTGCATCGTCGGCGGCCCGCAGCGGCGCTGCGGCCCGCTTGCTGTCGCGATCGTCGCGCGCGGCAAGGTCGGCAGCGATCTCGGCGAGCGTGACCGCCTCGCCGCGTGCGACCATTTCGGCATGGCGACGCCTGGCGCGCGCCGCGACCGATGCCGTGACGAACAGCTTGGCGTCGGCGCAGGGCGCGATGACGGTGCCGATATCGCGGCCGTCGAGCACCGCGCCGCCGGGCTGGTGGGCGAAGTCCCGCTGGCGGGCCAGCAGCGCCGCGCGCACCGCGGGATGTTTCGACACGCGGCTGGCGAGGCCGCCGACCGCCTCGCTGCGCAGCACCGGATCGGCGAGCAGGTCGTCGGGAAAGTCGGTCGCTCGCGCCGCTTCGTCGGGGATATCGGGATCGAGCTTGAGCGCCGCGCAGTGCGCCCCGACCGCGCGATAGAGCAACCCGGTATCGAGGTGCGGCAGATCATAATGCGTCGCCAGCGCCCTGGCGATCGTGCCCTTGCCCGAAGCGGTCGGCCCGTCGACGGCGATGATCATTACGGCGTGCGCGCAGGCCGAGCGCGGCTGCGCAGCGCGCCGAAAATGCCGTAGAGCGCGATTGCCATCCAGACGAATTCGAGCACCAGGGTCGGCAGATTGTAATTCACCGTCAGCGATACCGCGAGCAAGGCCGCGCCGATGAAGTTGACGATGTTGAACGCCAGCTTGTTCATCGCCTTGGCGCTGTTGGCATAGGCGAAGGCGGCGACGATGCAGAAGCTGCCGGCAAAGCCGATCAGGTCGGCGGCGAACGGGGTGATGATGGTCATGATCCCGTCGTTAGGCGTTCGATCAGGTCGGCGAAACCCGGAAAGCTCGTCGCGGCGCAGGCCAGGTCGTCGATGCGCACGCCGTCGCGGCTGGCAAGGCCGGCGACCGCCATGCTCATGGCGACGCGGTGGTCGCCGTGCGTGGCGATTTTTGCGCCGCCGACGAAGGGCGTGCCGCCGCTGCCGTCGATGATCATGTCGTCGCCCTCGATCGCGATCGCCGCGCCGCTCGCCGCCAATGCCGCAGCCATCGCGGCGAGACGGTCGCTTTCCTTGTGACGCAGTTCGTCGAGGCCGCGCGCGACGGTGCGGCCCTTCGCCAGCGCCGCAGCGACGAACAGGGCCGGATATTCGTCGATCATGTCGGCGGCGAGCGTGGCGGGCAGGTCGCGGCCGGTCAGCGGGCCATGGCGCGCGGTGATATCGGCGACCGCTTCGCCCGCGACGCCGCGCTCGTTCGCCAGCGTGATATCGGCGCCCATCGCGGCGAGCGCGGTGAGCAGCCCGGTGCGGCGCGGGTTGATCCCGACGCCGGTGACGGTGACCTCGGACCCCGGCACGATCAGCGCGGCGACGATGACGAACGCCGCCGAGGAAAAATCGCCGGGCACAGCGACATCGCACGGATGGAGGTCGCCGCCGCCGCGCAGCGCGATATGGCGCGCGCCGTCGGCGTCGGTCGAGATCGCAAGATCGGCACCGAACGCCGCCAGCATCCGCTCGCCATGGTCGCGCGTCGCCACCGGCTCGACGACGCGCGTCACGCCCGGCGTATTGAGCGCGGCGAGCAGCAGCGCCGTCTTCACCTGCGCCGAGGCGACCGGGAGGCGATAGGTCAGCGCGATCGCCGGGGCGAGCCCGCGCAGCGTCAGCGGGAGATGCGTGCCGGGCGCGGCAACGATATCGGCGCCCATCGCGCGTAGCGGTTCGGCGACGCGCGCCATCGGCCGCGCGCTGAGCGAGGCATCGCCGACGAAGGTCGCGGTGATAGCATGGCTGGCGACCAGTCCCATCAGCAGCCGCGCCGAGGTCCCGCTATTGCCCATGTCGAGCGCGCCCGCCGGTGGCAGCAGGCCGCCGACGCCGACGCCGCGCACGCACCAGCTCGCTCCATCGCGCGCAAGGCGCACGCCCATCGCCGCCAGCGCCCGCCGCGTCGCCGCGACATCGGCGCCGTCGGACAGGCCGGTGATCCGGCTCGTGCCGATCGCGAGACCCGCCAGGATCAGCGCGCGATGTCCGATCGACTTGTCGCCGGGGACGCGAACCGTTCCGCGCAACGGACCCGATCGGGCGAAGCGGGCTGGCGGGTCGGTGGCGATCGCGTCTCTCCTGCGCCGGCATCGGCGATAGCGCCGCCGGCCTGCGGAAACGGCTTTTGACAGTGGCCCTTGCATCTGGCAAGGCGCACGCCAAATTGCGGCACACCGGGTTTTCCCGGCGATTCTCGCAGACTCTGCAAACCTGGAAAAATGGAAATTACGCATATGGCCAAGGCTGAATGGGGAACCAAGCGCTCCTGCCCGAAATGCGGTACGCGGTTCTACGATCTCGGCAAGGACGATCCGGTCGTCTGCATCGAGTGCGAAAATAGCTGGACCCCCGAGCCCGTCCTCAAGTCGAAGCAGCCCATGCCCTATGACGAAAGTCAGAAGGACAAGGATGCCAAGGCCAAGGAGAAGAAGGACGAGGAGGAAGTCGCCGACGACGATCTCGACATCGATATCGACGAAGACGACGATTCGCCCGACAACGAGGTCGATCTCGGCGGCGACGACGATCTCGGCGTGGTCAAGGGCAAGGGCGACGAGGACGACAAGGACGACAACTGATCGCCTGACGATTTTGTGCAAGGCGGCGTGATCGCCCCCTTGCGCCATTGCGTACGCTGCCATAAAGGCGTGCGCCTGCCGGACGGTCCCAACCGTTCGTCGCAATGATGGGGCCGTAGCTCAGCTGGGAGAGCGCTACACTGGCAGTGTAGAGGTCAGGGGTTCGATCCCCCTCGGCTCCACCATCCTTGCTCCCTGCGGGTTCCTCGGCGGACAAGCCGGCTCGAGCGGCCGCACCGTTTTCCAGATTGAAATGCAGCAGCAGCCCGTGTTGGTCCGACGCGCCGGGGTCAGGCGGATTCGCGCTCCTGCGCGTCGCGATGGAGCAGCTGTTTGGCGGTCGCCAGCGTCTGGACGACGAACAGCACGAACAAGACGATGCCGAGCGCGCCGATGAACAGGTCGAAACCGCTGAGCGGGCCGAGAATCGGTCCGACCGGCGCGGTGACCAGCATCGCCAGGCTCATGCCGATCAGCACCAGCCGCAATTCGGTCGGGCCGCCCGACAGATAGGACAGGCGAAACTCGCCGATCACGCGCGCGGCGAGAAAGGTGTGGATCGACAGCAGCAGATAGGCCGCCAGCCCGAGCAGCGCGACGTCCATCCGGACGAACGGGCTGGCACCGATGCCGACCATGATGAACAGGTTGCCCAGCGCGTCGCTGCTGTGGTCGATGAAATAGCCGAACAAGGGTCGTTCGATCTTGCGGAAGCGCGCCAGGCTGCCGTCGAGCGAATCGCCGTACCAGTTCACGAAAAAGCCCGCGATCGACAGCCACAGCCAGGCTGAATCGAAGGCAGAGAGCGCGTAACCCGCGCCGACCATGGCCGCGCCGGTCAGGCCCAGCGCGGTCAGCGCATCGGGCACCACCCATCGCGGCGTCCGCGCCGCCAGCCAGTTGAGCAGGCGCCGCTCGTTGAGCGCGAGCAGATTGTGCTGAATCCGAACGGTCGGTGCTACCGACATAGATCCTCCAACGGCAACATGGGTGTTGGCCAGACGCTTCGGGTCCGACCGGACGATCCGATCTGACGGGAAAGCTGGCCCATAGCAAAGCATGGACATCGAGAGTGGGCATTCACCGCGGGCGCGTCAAGTCGCTACGGCTTTGCGCTCCGGACGCCCTCAAGCACGTTTTCGTTGATTTGGTCGCCATGAAGCACCGAGATATCGCCCGTGGTTTCGAGCACAACCGCGCGTACCTGCGCAAAATCGAGCGCATTGGCCTCACGCAGCTTGGCGATCAGGTCGGACCGCGCGACGCGGCTCTGCTGCAACGCCGCCTCGACGATCACGCCGTCGCGCATCAGCAGCAGCGGCTCGTTCTGCAGCACCGCCTCGGCGCGATCCGACGATTTGCGTATCCTGGCGATCGCGAACTGGGCGGCGAACAGGCCGCCGATCGCCGCCATCGCTTGGACGAATCCCGGCCAGTCGTCGGTCGTCGCGGCGCCGGCGAGCAGCGAGCCCGTGGCGACGGTGGCGACGAAGTCGAAACTCGTCATCTTGGAGAATGAGCGCAGACCGACGATCCGGACCAGCAGCACCACCCACATCAGCGCGATCGCGGTGAGCAGCGCGCCGCGCGCGATTTCTTCCCAGGGGGTTTCAAGACCGAACATGCCCTAACAGCATCCGAACGCGGCATTTGTTCCCGCGCCGCGGGGCGCGCCGGCTGGGCAAGACGCAGACGGCGAAACATGATATATGGGCGAAGGGGATGGTCGGCCAGGAGATTGCCATGAATATGCGCATGCTGTTCGCCTTTGCCGCTGCCGCTGTCGTTGCGTGTAGCGCCGGGCCGGCCATTGAGCCGGGCGCGTTGGCCCAATCGGTGAGGTTCGAGGCGGGTCCCGAGCTGTCCGCGCCGCGCGCTACGCATGCGCTGGTCCGGGTGGCGAGCGGGCAATTGCTGGCGATCGGCGGCTGCGTGCGCGACGGCTGCGAGCCCGGCCCGGCGAGCGCGACGGTCGATATCATCGCCGCCGACGGCGCCCGCGTCGAGGGCCAGGGGAGCTTGATCGAGCGCCGCGTTCAGCCCGCAGCGGTCGCGCTCGCCGACGGCCGTGCGCTCGTCATCGGCGGCTGGGTCGACGGCCGGGTCACGCCGACGACCGAGATTTTCGATCCCGCCAAGCGGCGCTCGCGCCCCGGTCCCGATATGGCGACGCCGCGCGCCGCCGCGACCGTGGTTCGCCTCGCCGACGACCGTATCCTGATCGCGGGCGGCTATGACGGATCGCGCGTCCGTGCCGATGCCGAAATATTCGATCCCGCCAGCGGCGAGCTGATCGCGGTCGCCGCTCTCTCCGTCGCCCGCAGCGGCGCGACCGGAACGCTGCTCGCCGATGGCCGCGTGCTGATCGTCGGCGGCGGCGACGGCGAATCGGCCGGGCGCCGCGCGCTCACCAGCGCCGAGATTTTCGATCCAGCATCCGCCAGCTTCACGACGACCGGATCGCTGACGCAGCGTCGTTATAAACACGGCGCCGTCGCGCTGCCGTCGGGCGACGTCCTCATCATCGGCGGTTCGGACGAGCGCGATTATGGCGGCAAGCTGCGCTCGGTCGAGCGATACGACGCGGCCAGCGGGCGCTTCCACGCCGCCGGCTCGCTCGCCAGCGCACGCTTCAAGCTTGCCGACGGCGTCCTGCTGATCGCGCCGGGCCGCGTCCTGGTCGCGGCGGGCGACGAGCATCCCGAAATCTACGACGTCGCGCGGCGCAGTGGCACGCTGCTCGACAGCGACCTCGACGGGCAGTGGAACTACATGACGATCGCGCGCGCCGGTAACGGGCGCGCGCTGCTCGCCGGCGGCTATCGCGAAGGGCGGATCGAGCCGACCCGGCGCAGCTGGATCGTGCGCTACGATCGCGCTCGATTCCCCGGTTGATCAGACGAAGGCGAAGCCCGGCTGGACGCTCCCGCCCTCGGGTTGCGTCGGTTCGGCATGCACCAGCCCGGCGAGCGTGACGCCGAGCAGGCGCACGCCCCTGTCGACCGGGATCAGCGCCTCGAGCAAACCGCGCGCCATCGCGGCGAAGGTGTCGCCGTCGGGCACCGGATGCGGCAGCGAATGCGACCGCGTGATCTGCCGGAAATCGGCGTATTTGACCTTGAGGACCACGGTGCGCCCGCGAATTTGCTTGGCGCTCAGCCCGTCCCAATTGATCGCGATGATGCGGTCGAGCGCGGCCAGCAGCTCTTCGCGGTCGCTGAGATCGCGGTCGAACGTCCGCTCGGTGCCATAGGACTTGCGGATCCGGTGCGATCGCACGGGGCGATCGTCGATGCCGCGCGCGATCGCCCAATACCATTCGGCGCTGCTGCCGAAATGGCGGGCGAGGAACGCCATGTCGCGCGCCGCGAGGTCGGCGCCCATCTGGATGCCGAGCGCCTTCATCCGCTGCGCCGTCTTCGGGCCGACGCCGTGGAAGCGCTCGATCGGCAGGCTGGCGACGAAGGCCGCGCCCTTGGACGGCGGGATGACGCAGATGCCGTCGGGCTTGTTCTGGTCCGACGCCAGCTTGGCGATAAACTTGCAATAGCTGACCCCGGCCGAGGCGGTGAGCCGCGTCTCGGCCTTGATCCGCGCGCGGATCGCCTCGGCGATCGCGGTCGCGGTGCCGATTCCGGCCTTGTCCGAGGTGACGTCGAGATACGCCTCGTCGAGGCTCAGCGGTTCGACCTCGTCGGCATAATCGGCAAAGATCGCGCGGATCTGCGCCGACACCTCGCGATAGGCATCGAAGCGCCCGCGCACGAAAATGAGGTCGGGACATTTGCGCAGCGCCGTCACCGACGGCATCGCCGACCGCACGCCGAATGTGCGCGCCTCGTAGCTGGCCGCGGCGACGACGCCGCGCGCCTTCGACCCGCCGACCGCGACCGGCTTGCCGCGCAGCGCGGGGTCGTCGCGCTGTTCGACGCTGGCGAAAAACGCGTCCATGTCGACATGGATGATCTTGCGCTGCCGGTCGTCGTCCATCGTCGCTCGCACTACCACGTTCGCGCTTCGTTCTCAAGCGGCCGCGCGATCACGGCGCTTGATTTGCGCGGGGTCCCGTGGCAATCGGACGCCGCTTCGATGCGGGCGGGTATAGCATAGTGGTAATGCACTAGCCTTCCAAGCTAGCTAGGCGGGTTCGATTCCCGCTACCCGCTCCAGCCACATTCCCCCTTAGTGGTCCCCGCATGTGCGCCTGGCGCACGGTCGTGGTCGACAGGCGATAGGCTGCTGGCGGATGAACCGCCCGACGATCCCGCGACAAGTTGCGACAATTTAGCCGGCTTGTGGCATAGTGCTGCGATACGACGACTGCATAACGGCGACATTGAGCGATCGGCCGCAAGGGATCGATCGCTTGCGACAAGGAGATCGAAGATGAACAAGATTGTACTCGGACTGGGCGCAGCGACGCTGATCGCCAGCGCCGGCGTCGCCGTTGCGCAGGATCGCCAGGCTGGCGGCGAACGCGGCCATATGGCGAAGATCGACAGCAATGGCGACGGCCAGATCACCCGCGCCGAAATGCTCGCCGGCGTCGATGCGATGTTCGCGCGCGGCGACGTCAACCAGGACGGAAAGCTCGACAAGGCCGACCGTGAAGCTCGCCGCGCGGCGATGAAGGCCAAGATGTGGGATCGGCTCGACGCCGATAACGACGGCAGCGTCAGCAAGGCGGAATATGATGCCGCCGGCGCCGAACGCGCTGCCAAGCGCGCCGCGCGCATGGCCGAGATGAAAGAGCGTCGCGCCGAACGCGGAGCCGAAGCCGGCGCCCGGGACGGTGAACGTCGCAGCGGCCACCGGATGCATCGCGGCAAGCGTGGCGGCATGGCGATGGGCATGCTGCGCCAGGCTGACAGCAACGGCGACCAGGCGATCACGCTCGCCGAGGCGCGCGCCGCCGCGGCCAAGCATTTCGACATGATCGATGCCGACCGCAACGGTGTCGCGACCAAGCAGGAAATGCAGGCGATGCACGCGGCGCACAAGGCCGAGCGCAAACCGCAGGCGGACTGACGCCACAGCCGTTGGCCGGTCGCTTGTCCCCCTTTCAGCGACCGGCCATAACGGAGGGCGGCGGCGGCCCGGTCGGGTTGCCGCCGCCGACCTGTTCATGCGCCAGGGCAGGGCGTCCCAGCTGACGGATTTGACACCATGACCGCCAATGATGCCCCGATCCGCGTCCTCCTGGTCGAGGACGAGCGTTCGATCCGCGAACCGCTGACCGACTATCTCGGCGCGCGCGGCTTTGCCGTCAGCGCCGCCGCCGACGCGACCGAGGCGCGCACATTGCTTGCCGCGCTCGGCTTCGACATCGCGATTTGCGATATCATGATGCCGGGCGAGGACGGGCTCAGCCTGACCCGCCACATCCAGGGCCATCTCGACATCCCCGTCATCCTGCTGACCGCTCGAACCGAAGAGGCCGACCGCGTCGTCGGGCTCGAACTCGGTGCCGACGACTATGTCACCAAGCCGTTCAGCCCGCGCGAGCTCTCCGCGCGGATCGGCGTCGTCATGCGGCGCATCGCGCGCGGCGGCAAGGTCGCGGCCGACGGGAGCGGCGGCTATGCGTTCGGCGAATGGGTGCTCAGGCCCGGCGAACGCGCGCTGGTCGGCAAAAACGGCGTCAGCGTGTCGCTGTCGAGCGCCGAGTTCGAGCTGCTCCAGGTGTTCGTCCGTCATCCGCGCCAGGTGATGAGCCGCGACCGGCTGCTCGACCTGACGGGCGGTGAGGACGGCGAGGCGTTCGACCGCGCCATCGACAACCGCATCAGCCGGCTGCGCAAGAAGATCGAGGTCGATCCGCGCGATCCGCAGGTCATCAAGACCGTATGGGGCGGCGGCTATATGCTGGCGCCGCCGGTGATGCGGATCGAGGGGCGGCGCTGATGCGCACGGGTCGCCTGTGGCCGCGCGGCGTCGTCGGCCAGCTCGTACTGGTCACCGCCCTGGCCCTGTTCGTCGCGCAGGCGATCGGCATGTACCTGCTGGTCAACGCCAGCGAGCGCGAACGGCTGTCGCAGCTGTCGGGCATCGCGGCGGCGCGCATCATCGGCGCCGCCGATCGCGGCATCGAGCGACCGAACGGTTCCGTCCGCGACGGGCGCCCGGCACGCGCGTATCGCCATCGTCCCGACGCCGCCATGCACCGGGCCGGGGGCCGCGCCTGGCTGCGGGTGACCGTCGAGAACCGCGCGCCGGCAAATCTCGCGGTCGATGGCTGGCCCGAACTGTCCGACCGCATCGGCGAAATTCTCGCGACCTCGCCCTATCGGTTCGACGAAGTCCGCTCGATCACCGTCGAGCGCGCCGCGCCGGCCGCTGACCCGGGCGCCCGCCCGCTGCGCCTGACCGTGATCGGCGCGCGCACGCCCGACGGGCGCTGGATCGTCGTGCGCGGCGGCGCGCCGTCGCAACGCTGGCTGATTCCTGGCCTGCTCGCGGTCCAGACGCTGCTCCTCTATCTGCTCTTGCTCGGTCCGATCCTGTGGATCGGCTGGCGCGTGTCGCGCCCGCTCAAGCGGTTGTCGGGCGCGGTCGCCGAACCGGTCGGCCTGGCCCATCCGGTCCCCGTCGTCGCCAGCGGCCCCGGCGACATTCGCGACCTCATCGGCGGGTTCAACGACATGCGCGCGAAGATCGCGGCGATGCTGTCGGACAAGGACCGCATGCTCGGCGCGATCGGTCACGATTTGCGCACCCCGCTCGCCAGCCTGCGCGTCCGCGTCGAAAGCGTCGGCGACGATGTCCTGCGCGACCGCATGATCGCCAGTATCGAAGCGATCACGGTGATGCTCGACGATATCCTGTCGCTCGCGCGCGTCGGCCGATCGCAGGAAACGCCTGCCAAGACCGACATGGTCTCGCTGGTCGATGCGCTGGTCGAGGATTATCGCGACATGGGCCGCGACGTCGGCATGGCCGGTGGCGAGGGCGCGGTGCGGACGATCCGCGCCGACCTTCTCCGCCGGGCGATCCGCAACCTCGTCGACAATGCGCTCAAATACGGGACGCGCGCGCGACTGTCGGTGGAAGCGGACGGCGCGGGCATTGCCATCGTCGTGCGCGACGATGGGCCGGGCATCGCCGCCGATCGCATCGCCGAACTGATGGAGCCGTTCGCGCGCGACGAAAGCTCGCGCAATCGCGATACCGGCGGCGCGGGCCTGGGGCTCGCCATCGCGCGGGCCATCGTCGCGCACGAGGGCGGCCGGCTGGTCCTCGCCAACGCCGCCGACGGCGGTCTCGAAGCACGGATCGTCCTGCCCTGAGGTAGCAGGCAGGACAGCCCGGCCGCCCCGCCTGATCCGGAGATCTTATCCGCGCGTCCCCGGATTGCGCCATTCCTCGTGGACCTCGCCCTCGGCGCACAGGAACCAGCGTTTGCTGGCTTCGAGCCCGATCGCGGTCAGGCGCCCGTTGCAATAGGCGCCGGTATCGATGCCGATCCGGTTGTCGAACTCTTCGACGTCGTCCGAGATCGTGTGGCCATGGACGACGACCTTGCCGTGATCGCGCTCGTCGTCGAGAAAGCGGTCGCGGATCCAGCGCGTGTCCTCGGTGCGCTGGCGGTCGAGCGGGCGACCGGGCATGATTCCGGCATGGACGAACAGATAGTCGCCGATCGTGATCGCATCGTCGAACCCGGCGACGAAGTCGACATGGTCGCGCGGGATCAGCGTCAGCAGACGCTCGGCAAGCTGGTCATATTCGAGCGCGAGATAGTCGGCCTCGTCGATCGGATAGCTCAGGATCGTCTCGCGCCCGCCGATGCGGGTAAAGAATTTCGCCGCCTTGGCGTCGCCCGACGCCGCCTGCACGAACACTTCCTCATGGTTGCCGGCGATGATGCGGACGTCCATTTCGCTGTCGCTCAGCGCCATCACGGTTTCGATCACCTTGCGGCTGTCGGGGCCGCGGTCGATCAGATCGCCGAGAAAGATGAGCGTCGTCTCTGCCGCGCCGCGGCTGCGATCGTCGTCTTCGATCTGGCCGAGCAGGTCGATCAGCAGGTCGTGGCGCCCATGGATATCGCCGATGGCATAGACGCGCCGCCCCGCAGGCACGCTGGCGGGCGCACGCGCAGGCGTTCGGGCCGACTTGAAGAGTCTCGCGATCATCGAATCCTGAATCCAGTTGGAAGCGCCCCCGATATGGGGCGGGGGCGTTCGCAATCAAGCGTGCGGTCAGTCCCGACGCGTCGTCGTGCGATCGGTCACGACGATATCCTCGCCATCGAGCGCCTCGTCATGGACGACGCGTTCGCGCACCACCGTCTTGTCCGCGTCGCGCCGCGCGGCGCGATAGGAATCGAGGCTGGCGCGCGTGTTGCCGTAAGCGAACAGCACCAGGAAGCCGCCCGCGATCGCGATATTCTTGAGGAACATCGCCTGCTGCAGCTGGTCGCCGAGCTGGTTGTGGAAGAACAGCGCGGTCAGGATGCAGAAGGCGGCGAGCACCAGGCTGGTCAGCCGGGTCAGGAATCCGACCAGGATGAAGATGCCGGCGATCAGTTCGAACAGGCCGACGCCCCATCCCATCGGCAAAAAGCCCATCGACGACAGATAGGGGTTGTTGGCGATCATCTCGCTGGTCGATCCCGGGTTCATCAATTTGCCGATGCCGGCGAGGATGAAGATCAGCGACAGGCCGATCCGGCCAATGAAAGCGAACGGTGTTGCAAGTGCAGCCATGACGGTTCTCCCTGACGATCCGATATTGGTTTCAACTGCGTAACGTCCCGATCGCCGATTCGTTGCGTTTCGGGCGAGGCTAGAGCCTGGGGAGCGTCACGCCGCGCTGCCCCATATATTTGCCCGCGCGGTCGGCATAGCTCGTCTCGCACGGTTCGTTGCCCTTGAGGAACAGGAACTGGCACGCGCCCTCATTGGCATAGATTTTGGCGGGCAGCGGCGTCGTGTTGGAAAATTCGAGCGTCACATGCCCCTCCCAGCCGGGCTCGAGCGGCGTCACGTTGACGATGATCCCGCAACGCGCATAGGTCGACTTGCCGAGGCAGATGACGAGCACGTCGCGCGGCACGCGGAAATATTCGACCGTCCGCGCGAGCGCGAAGCTGTTGGGCGGGATGATGCAGCAGTCGGTTTCGCGATCGACGAAATTCTTCGGGTCGAAATCCTTGGGATCGACGATGCTCGAATCGACATTGGTGAAAATCTTGAATTCGGGCGCGACGCGCGCGTCATAGCCGTACGACGACAGGCCGTAGCTGATGCAGCCGTCGCGCCGCTGCGCCTCCTCGAACGGCTCGATCATGCCGTGCTGCGTCGCCTGTTCGCGGATCCAGATGTCGGAAAGGATGCTCATGTCGGGGTCGGTCTCCGGGTCAGGCCATGCCGAGGTCGGCGGGGCCGAAGGGCAGGGGCAGGAGGTCGCTCAGGCGGTGCGTCTCGATCGTGCCGCCATCGGCCGAGGCACAATGGACGACGATATCGCGCTTCGCCAACTGGCCCGCCTCGTTGATCACCTGGCGGCAGCGCCCGCACGGCCGCACCGGCGCATCGCCGGCGATCGCGCCGTCGACGATGACGCCGCCGACGATGCCGATCTCGGTCACCCGGCGCAGCTGTCCGGCGGCATTGGCGCTCGCGAGCGCGACCGTCTCGGCGCACAGCGTCAGGCCATAGCTCGCATTCTCGAAATTGCAGCCGGTGACGATGCTGTCGTCGTCGAGCAACAGCGCCGCGCCGACGCCGAATCGCGAATAGGGGGCATGGGCATGGGCGGCGGCGGCGCGCGCGGCGGCGATCAGGCGGTCGCGATTCGGTTGCGGATCGGCGGGATGTTCGGGATGGTTGGCGGTCATGGCGCTGGATAAACCACATTCCAGCGCACGGCGCCATCCACCCCCTCGATCCGCGCCCAGTCGTTCGCCTGCCACAGCGACCAGCGCCGCGCGGCATAGCCGGGCAGGCGGAAATTGCCGATCACGCCGACGCTGCGCTCGAACGCAGCGGTGACGCGATATTCGCGCTCGAACGCGTCGCTCGGCATCAGCATCATCGGCAGCCCGGCATGGCGCTCGGCCTGGGCGAGGAAGGTGGTGAGCTCGCTCAGCACCAGCGCGCGCGTCGGGCGTCGTTCGCAGCCGCCGAACTCGAGGCGCAGCAGCGGCGGCAGCATGCCCTGGTCGCGCGGCACATAGCGTGCGAAATTGGCCGCCTGTTCGCTCGCCATCGCGCACAGGTCGTAATGATGGACCGCGCCATAGCGCAAGCCGGCGGCGCGCGCGCGGGCGCGATTGCCGGCGAACAGGGCGTCGTGCGCCTGGGCCCCGGCGCTGGCGTCGAAATAGGCGAAATCGGCGCCCGCCGCGTGCAGCCGCCCCATCGCGGCGGCGCCGTTTTGCGCTCCCAGCGTGACGCCCTGCAATGGATATTGCGCGCGATCGGGCCGCCACTGCGCGGCAAAGGCCCAGGCCC